>Ga0070766_10000051_pt1 | contig 43688 bp, 46 predicted proteins | sample HubBroMetageWFT6_FD_69782 | JGI IMG/M metagenome (GOLD analysis project Ga0070766, IMG submission 69782) | Warmed and freeze-thawed soil microbial communities from the Hubbard Brook experimental Forest, New Hampshire - Hubbard Brook CCASE Soil... | ecosystem: Environmental > Terrestrial > Soil...
AACGACAATGCGCCATGCAATATAGAGGAATATCTCCCCGGCCAAAGTCAACCCTATCAAACGATTACGACTGACATTGACGGGCCAACGGATGTAACTTTTGCGAGAAACGGTCGGATGTACGTGGTGAATGAGGGTACACAGAACTGTACGAACAATGGGCCTTGGCCGGTCATTCTTGAGTTTCCACCCGGTAAACTGACGCCCTCAAAGCGGGCAATCACCAAAGGCCTTCATGTCCCGCTCGGAGCCGCTTATTACCCGCCAGCGCTACCGTGAGAGTTAGTTCAAAACACGCAGTCGAGTTGGGTTAAGCACATGACGATTCCAAACCTTGGCTGCTACGCGCTTGGCATTACCGCAGCCGCCACAATGCTCGCGGGCTGCGGCGGATCGCAGCCGCCGATTGGCGTGCCGGGCGCAATGCCGCAGAGCCAGGCGATCGCAACGCACGCAGCTTTTCCGGCGTATGCGCGAGCGCGCGAACGCGGTGACCGGCGTTGAGCGCTTGCTGAACGAGGTTCATCCTCGTCCCGCCCGTCGCGCCGAGTATTGCTATATTCATGGTGTTCCTTAGCACCTGCTCGTTGTTTTAGCGCGAGCAGGGCTGGTGTTCTATGTCCCATTCGATGCCAAGTCTCTTTTGTGGCGCGGCGTTGGAATCGTCCGCTCCAATCGGCCCGACGTGCATTTCGCCGGTCCAAGGGGCAAAATAGGTATTGGGCTCTCCGATCACGTGGGTGAACGCGACTCCTTCTCCCGCGCCGAGATCTCGCAAGGCGAAGAAAGTTACGATTTCCTCAGAGTCATCATTTGGGAACGCATACCGAACCAGAGGCCGCTGACACGGCCGTACTTTTCCTAGCACGTAGCGAATCTGGGAGCGCTCGGCATCGGTCAATGCGGGTTGGCCCGGCTTACCGTAATCCAAAGCAACGTAGACTGGTCGTGTCGGGCTGGGGTACACGGCCGTTCCGGCAAAGTAGTACCCGTCGCTACTCGGCAAACCTCTACTTGGACGTGAGCCCGCATCAACTGAAGTGCTCGCTCTGTGGGACGCGCAGCCGATCGTAGAAACAAGAAATAACAACGACAACGTGACAAAGCGCATCGACGCTACGGCGTCAGCCTGAAGACGGTCCCGCAGCCGTCGTGGCATTTCGCAGAGCCGCCGTTCACCGTCGTCCCGTAGAGCGTGCCGTTTACGTTGATCAGCTCCGAAACAGGTTTAGACCCATCCGGCACGTCCGTGAAGGTATGGAGCACGGTCTCCTGGCCGGCGGTGCTGAGGCTGTACACGGTGCCGCAGTTGTAAGCGGTGCATCCAGAACGGCCGTCGTTTTGCGTCGTGCCATAGAAAATCCCGTTCATGTAGGTCAAACCGTGAGGTAACGACCCATCGGTGCTTCCACCGGCAAACTGGTAGAGCACCCTCGTCGTGCCCTTCAAGCTCACGCTGAAGCCGGTTCCGCAACCGAAGGGAAAGCATCCCGTTCCACCAAAGCCCGTCGTGCCGTACAACGTTCCGTTCACATCGATGAGAGCGGCATCGGGCCCCCGGCCTTTGGAGCCGCCGCCAAAAACATGCAGCGTCTTCTTCGAACCGCCGGTGCTCATGCTGTAGAACGTGCCGCAGCCTTGAGGTGGACACCCCGATCCACCGTCAAAGGTCGTGCCGTATATGGTGCCGTTGACGTCAATCAATCCGATCGGACTGTATCCGTCCTTGCCGCCCCCGAAAGAGTGTAGCACCGTCTCCGAACCGTTCGTGGTGATGCTGTACACGGTGCCGCAGCCACCCGCAATACCGCAGCTCGACTTGCCGCCCTCCGAGGTTGTGCCGTAGAGTATGCCGTTTACGTCGATCAGTGACGCGTCGGGGTACGCGCCATCGTAGCTAGGGCCGGTGAATTTGTGTAGAACGGTTTCCGTGCCCGCTGGGGTAATGCTGTATACCGTGCCGCAACCATAACCAAAATCGCAACCCGTTCCGCCGCCGTGGAGGGTGGTTCCGTAAAGCGTACCGTTCAGGTCGATCAATCCGGCCATGGGGCCGAAACCGTCACCGCTGCCGCCCTGGAACCGGTAGATCACTCTCTTTGCGCCGCTTGGGCTAATGCTATATACTGTGCCGCACCCATACGGGTGGCATCCCGTGCCGCCGTCGGACGTCGTGCCGTACATGGTTCCGTTTACTTCGAGCAGCGGCGCGTACGGGAAGACTCCTCCCAGAAACCTATGGGGATCTCGGGTGAAGCTGTACAGGACCTGGTACGACGATGCAGGCCGGATGGCGTGCTTGATATTTCGAGTGGCCCGCATGCCGCTCTCTGGAACGCCCTGGGTCTGAGGAGAACTGCAACCCGCCAGTAATGCCAAAACCGCGCCGATGCTGAGCACGCAACGCGCGAGAGCCGAACGCTTCATGATCCCTCGCTCCCTCCGCTCGATGAAGATGCGGTGCGAAGGCGGTTTGGTCTCAAGCCGCCCCGCCCCCTGCACGGCTTCGCGCTTGCGAGGCCGTTCCACTATGCAGGGCTTTGCACGGAATCGCGGCTGCGCAGCGACATTGCAGCAACGATTGCATAGCGAACATTGACGCTTAGCATCAGCTTCGATCGCATTGCAAGCGTTGAGCCAAGTGGCACTGCCGGCTAGGGGTGTCTCGTCTTGGAATCGATAGCTCCTATCCCACAACGCTGCGGCACCGTGGCATTTCTTGTACTTGCGTTGGTCGTGCTAGCCGGGGTTGCGTTGGCGTAGCCGGATGCTGCCTCAAAAAAATCAGGTCCAAAATTTTCGCGGCCCGGTGTGCGAAAAAGCAGTCGTGAGAGATAACGAACGCGCCACGGGGGGTGGTACGTTGCTGCACCAGCGTCTTCGCACGCGCGCGCGTGTTGGGGGTGGGTCTATGGCGATCGAGAGTCACGCGCCTGCGATGAACTGTCGTTCCCTTCTTCGCGAACGTGCCGCTCGTACCAAAGCCGGTCGTGCTCCTCCTTTTGCCTCTTTTCGGCGTCTCGTTTCGCTTTGTCGACACCGCACCAATAGCCGAAGCCGAAGATGCCGATCCCGGCAAGAACGGCCAGCACCGCGTTTCGGATGGACTCGCCGTAATCTCCGCGCAAACCCATGAGTCCCAAGGACGTACAACAGAGCAGCGGTAGCCCAAAGAAAAAAAGAGAGAAGGAGAGTGGGACCCCCAAGCCTCTTCCCGCTCTTGCGTCCTTATTGATCGTTTGGTGCAACACCAAGACTATGGCGAGGCTAATCAGCGCAGCAGCAACGATCAGCTTGTCAGGCATTTGTATTATGAGCATCTCCGCGCCGCCACCGCAATCGGCGGCTCATAGCTTGCTTCAACGGGAACTGCAATGATTGCTTGTCGCTCGCCGCGAGTTCGGCCTCCGGTCGTCGCTTCAGTAAGTCGCGGTCCGCACAGGTTAACTCTGATATGATGGGAGCAATGACTCGACGGGAGCTTCGGCGGGAGAATCAGGAGTTGCGGAATCTGCTTAGCCTTAGCGGGCGTCGAACAATCGCAGAATGGGAAGCGCTGCCGCAAGCGCTGCGTGATCCGTTGGCTGCTCGTGCGCTCATCGCGGAGTGGGGTGATAAAGGCCGCGCTCTGATCCGCTTGGGCTTCCCGGCGATGAACCGGCTGCCGCCGGATAAGGTCCGTCTCTACAACGAATACATCACCCGCGTATTCGAGACGCCGCGGGTGCGAGTGATCCTCGAACGCGACCTTGCGCGCCTGGACGCGGACCGGGAGGCGATTCTTTCGCGGGTGACGCGAGCAGCACTCTACGGCGAAGACGGAGAGAGCGTAAGGGCGGCGGCGTTGCTCATCAAGGTCTGCGGATGGGAGTTTCGCGCCAATGCCGCGTCGCCGGTCCCCGTCAAATGACAGTCGGTAGCTCGTTCGTGTAGCCACCGTGTAGCTACCGTACTCCAACTCGGCCGGACTCCACCGGCTGGAGCGGAGTGCCAAAGCGGAGGTTTACAAAGGCATGTTGCCGATCGTGCTCAGAACTGTTGCCCGATTTTGGGCTTGAAAGGCCTCCTAAGCCCAAGGTTGCCAGTTCGATTCTGGCCGGGCGCACCATGCTTCTGCACTCAGCATGACACGATCGGCCGAGCTATTGCGTGCGGAGGCTTACTGTCAGTCCCGTCGGCCGGTCGACGCCGTGCGTGAGTTCGTAGTACGCACTGCCGCCGCTAGGATAATGGTAATAGTCAACGCGGCTGTAGCTATTGCTGTAGTAACCGCCGACGGCCTGCGTTCCTTGCTGGCCGGGCTTGTTGTCGTAGATCCAGATCGGATAGCCTCCGCCGTATAAGTCCGTCTCGCCAACGTAATAGGCTAGTCCGTGGATCAGAGCGATCCGAATGAGGTAGTTGTCGTCGATTACGAAATACTTGCCATCCCACTGAATGCCGGAGGCAAACCGCCATTGCCAGCTGGGATTGGGGCCCGGAATCGTGATGTTGATGAGCTGCGTGCCACCCTTGGGAAGCCACGCGAAGTAGGGTGGTACGTTGTACGAGCCTCCACTCGTGGTGACGAGATTACCGTTCGCATCGTAGGCTAAGGCCGCAAAGTTAAAGAGCAAAGAGTCATTGTAATGCGCTGGCTGGCCCGTGCCGTTTGTCCAGATAGCGATGTTGCCTTGTTGGGTGCCGTCGTTATTCGCGACAGCAAGGTCACCGGTTTTTTGATCGACCGAGCACGCGTATGGCGAATCGGGCGCATCATTGAATTTCTTGAGCGGCTTCGTGCCCCCGTGAGCGAATTCGAGGACTTGCTTTGCGGCGTCGTCGGTGATGTACACGTTGCTTTTGGCGTCGACGCACTCGCCCATCGGCTGCGTGAAGTTCGTCAGCACGCCGACCAGCGTGTGAAGCCAATACCGATAAATCGTGACTTCGCCGTTGGTGTTGGCGACGTAGAGGAGATCTTGCTTTGCGAGGCTGGCGTCAGGCCGGGCATCGTTGACGCGATTTGGCGCTGCCGCGCCGTTTGACGGGGAGAATCCGGCGCAGCCCCCAAGAGTCGCGCCGAGAGCAAGAATGAAGGCTCGGTGAATCATGGGCTAATCGCCGCTCCAATGGGAGTCGAATCGGTGGTGTCGTTATAATGGGCCGGTGCGCCGCCGCCTGGATACGGCCACACGTACGTCGCGCTCTTCGCGTATCCGCAGAAATTGTAATCCGATCCGAAGATTTGGCTGTTATATTCCACGCCTTGAACTAAGTCGCACACATGACCACCGGAATAAGTCTGAAGGTTCACCTGCCCCATGATCTTGCCGCTGTTCCCGGAAATGTTGACTGCGTAGAGACAGCTCACGTAGGTGCCGCCGCAGGACTGGTCGCCAACGATGAGGTCGGTCTTTGCCGAGTTCCACTGCACCATGCCTGGAAAGTAGATAGTACCGCCGCTCAGCTTGACCGTAAGGGCCCTTTGCGCACCCTTCGGCAACTCCGACAGCATGAAGCTGCCCTGGGAGTCGCGTCCGTCGAAGAACAGGTTCCCGGCAGCGTCGTAGCTTCCAAAATTATAATAGTACTGGGCGGGGTTCACGTACGAATTCGAATACTGCGACCCTTTCGTATAGATGAGAACGTCGCCGCCAACGCTCCCGATATTAAAGAGGTTCATGACGGCGAGGTTTCCGGTAGAGCGATCCCACGCGCATGCAACGGGGTATCCCGTTGTATCGCCGAGCTCGTTTTGAAGCAAGCCACGATGGGAAAGCTCGTAGATAACGCGGGCGTCCGAATCGGCGACCCAGACGTTGCCCTTATTATCAGAGCACTCGCCTTGCGGTTGTGAAAAGCCTGTGATGGTCCCCATCACTTTGAGCGTGGAGAGGTTGTAAATGTAGACGTCGGCGGTCCCGGCGTCGGAGACGAAGAGCACCGGGACCTTGATGCGGGCGAGTTCTGATGAAGTCCAGGATTTGCCATGATCGCGGTGCGCGAAAACAGGCGTCCGCGACACGGATGTCATCACGGGATCGAGTGCGGGATGGTTGAACGCGGTCGTCAAAGCCGTCGAGTTGCAAGCACAAAGGCTAGCAGCCAGCAGCGCAAGGCAAAGAGAGTCGCGGATCGTTGATCGCATTCTCGATTCGCTCACTGCGTCCGCAGGCTGATCGCGATCCCGCCCGGTTGATCGAGGCCCTTGGTAATAGTCGCGTACGGGCTCCCACCGGACGGGTAGTGCCAATACTCGACGGAAGCCTTGCTGGCGGTACCGTTAGGCCCGGCAACTTGCGTCGCAAACGACTTCGAGCTTTTACGATACAATGCCATCGCGCTGATGTCGTAGTTCCCCCCGTAGAGTTTGATGCTATCGACCATTTTCGCCTTGACGTTAATCGTGTATCGATAGATCGTGTTAGAGCTGAGGACGAGCCAATATTTGCCATCCCATCCGACGTCCTGGACGAAGTCCCAGCCGCTGCCCTGTGGCGGCGGCAAATTCATGAGGATGAGCTGGGAGCCGTGGCTCGGGAGATAGTAGAACTCCGTATACCAATTCAGATAACTGAAGGTGCTGGTAGTGAGCAGGTCTCCGCGATCGTCGTAGGCGACGCCGTTGAAGTGGTCGTTATAGGCGTTTCCATAGTAGATTTTGGGCGTGCCCGTGCCGCGCGGATATATGGCGATGTTGCCTTTGGTGTAACGGTCGTACGCCGAATTTGCCACCGCGACGTTGCCTGACGGCGGAGAAACGGCGCAGTCGGTCGGCGAGTTCGGCGAATCGTCGAGCACCTTAAGCGGCTTCGTGCCGCCGTGTGCGTACTCGGAGATTTTCGCCTTTTGGTAGTCGACGATGTAGACGTTGCTCGCCTGATCGGCGCATTCGCCGAGGGGCTGCGTGAAATTCGTAAGCACTCCAACGAGGTTGTGCTGCCAATAGGTATAGACGTTCACCGTGCCGTTGGCGTTGGAGACGTAGAGAAGATCGCGCTGGTTGATGCCCTTGGCCATCCATGATTCTCTGTGGCTCGGTCGCAGGGTGGACGGCGCCCGCGCGATGCCCCCGCTGCTGTTCCCGAGCGACGGCACGACAGATTGCGGAGAGGCGCAATGGGCGAGAAGGAGCCCGCCGGCGAGCAGGACGCCCAGGCGGGTGAAGTTAGAGAGGCTCATCTAACCACTTCCTTTGCTCTAGCTGCGTACCTTAGCGCTATCCGAGAGCTAGGCGGTTCTACGTCCTCTCGGGCCGCGAGTCCGCCTGCCTGCTCGCCGGTTGGGTAGTCGGGCCTGACCGGCAACCCAGGATGGCCGTTGCGGAGGGCTAGCCCGGTATGCTAGCATGGATATCTGGAACGGACCGGCGGTCCGTTTTATTCATGTTGTGGTAGACTACTGATGGCAAAGAAAGAAACTCGCGTGATGGTTGTCTTGGCCTGCACGGTGTGTAAGCGCCGCAACTACAACACGCAGAAAAACAAGCAAAAAACGACGGAACGGCTGGAGCTGAAGAAATACTGCCGCTTCTGCCGCTCGCACAATCCCCATCGAGAGACGAGATAGGGGACCAAGGTGGAGGGCGGTAGCTCAATTGGTAGAGTCCTGGTCTCCAAAACCAGTTGTTGCAGGTTCGAGTCCTGTCCGCCCTGCCAGCTTTCGGAAGTGAACCTTTGGTGAACGAACAACAAAAGAGAACGGCTCAATCCATGGCGGGCGGCGATTTCGTGCGCGGCGTGATCGCGGAGCTTCGGCGCGTCACCTGGCCGACCCGCGACGAGTGGATTTCGGCCACGATTCTGACCATCGCGCTGGTTGTCGGGATCGGCCTCTTCACGTTCGTTCTCGACCAGCTTTTCGGGTGGCTATTTAGCGTGATCCATCCAGTAACCGGATAGTCAACCTTATGTACGACATCGACCACCAAGAAATTGGACCCGCCGAGCCGCTGCGAGAAGACGCGCTCATCGACGACACCCAAATGGCCGACGTTGCGGGAGTGACTGACGTTGCGGGCGTAAGCGACGCATCGCTGGCCGAGGAGGGAGCCGCGGATGAGGCTCTCACAGTCGAGCCGGAAACCGCCGAAAGCGAATCGGAAGCTGTTACGGCCAGGCCAAAAGACAACCGCAGCTGGTTCGTCGTTCACACCTATTCGGGATACGAAAACAAGGTCAAGGCCAATCTCGAGCGCCGCATCCACTCCATGGGCATGCAAGATAAAATCTTCCGCGTGCTCGTGCCGATGGAGGACGAGGTCGAGTTCAAAGACGGCAAGCGCAAGATTACGCCGAAGAAAGTCTTTCCCGGCTACGTGCTCGTCGAGATGATCATGGACGACCAGTCGTGGTACGTCGTGCGTAACACGCAAGGCGTCACCGGCTTCGTCGGCAGCCCGGGCCCGGGCGAAAAACCCGTACCGCTGCAAGACAAAGAAGTCAAGACGATTCTCAAGCAAATGGGCATCGAGGCGCCCAAGCTTAAGATCGACTTCAAGAAGGGCGACCGCGTCAAAGTGACGTCGGGGCCGTTCTTCGACTTCACCGGCGTCGTTGACGAAATCGCGCCGGAGAAGGAGCGCTTGCGCGCGCTCATCTCGATCTTTGGCCGTGAAACGCCGGTCGAGTTGGAGTTCTTCCAAGTAGAAAAAGTTTAGCGCAGCACGTATCGATTCCGCGCGACGCGACCCCAATCGCGCGGTGTAACGAGGGGCAGTTACCGCTTAGCGGTTACGAAAGGGCAACATGGCTAAGAAAGTTGTAGGCAAGATCGGCCTGCAGATTCCGGCAGGCAAGGCAACGCCCGCGCCGCCGATCGGTCCGGCACTCGGGCCCTACTCGCTCAACATCATGGATTTCTGCAAGCAGTACAACGAGCGTACTGCCTCGCAGGCCGGCATGATCATTCCGGTCGAGATTACGGTTTTTGAGGACCGGACGTTTACGTTTATCACGAAGACGCCGCCGGCATCGTTTCTGATCAAACAGGCGCTCAATATCGAGTCGGGCAGCAAAGAGCCGAATCGCAACAAAGTCGGTAAGCTGACGAACAAGCAGCTCGAAGAGATCGCCAAAGTGAAGATGCCCGACATCAACGCGAACGACATCGAGGCGGCGAAGAAGATCGTCGCGGGAACGGCGCGCTCGATGGGCGTCGACGTGGAGGCGTAAGATGCCACAACATCATGGAAAACGCTTCAAGGCGCTCGTCGAGGGTTTTGACCGCCGCAAGCTCTTCTCCACACCCGAAGCGATCGCACTCGTTAAGAAGAACGCGAACGCGAAGTTTAACGAGACCGTCGAGGCGCACGTGCGACTAGGCGTCGATCCGAAAAAGAGCGATCAAAGCGTTCGCGGCACGGTGCTCTTACCGCACGGAACCGGTCGCACGGTGCGTGTGATCGCCTTCGCCAAGGGCGACAACGCGAAAGCCGCGCAAGAAGCGGGCGCCGACATCGTCGGCGATCAGGACTTGATCGATCGCGTGAAGGGCGGTTTCACTGAGTTCGACGTGACGGTTGCCACCCCCGATATGATGGCGCAGGTCGGCAAAGAGCTCGGGCGTATCCTCGCACAGAAGATGCCCAACCCGAAAGCCGGTACGGTAACCCCGAACATCGCGGCTGCGATCCGCGACATCAAGGCCGGTAAGGTGGAATTCCGTCTCGACAAGACGGGCATCATTCACACGATCGTCGGCAAGGCTAGCTTTGACGAGGCGCAACTCGTCGACAACTTCACCACGCTGCTCGACGCAATCGTCCGCGCGAAGCCGTCGGCCTCGAAGGGCACGTACTTACGCAGCGTCACGCTCGCGACCACGATGGGCCCCGGCGTGAAAGTTGACCCGAATCGAGTGAAGGCGACCGCTTAATCGGGGATCGCTGCGCCGAGTTGGCGCAGGCGGTCTTCAAGTTCGCGGATCCGAGCATGAGATTGGTCGGCGTCGATATGATCGTAGGCGGCGGCCGCGCTCCGCGTAATCTCTTCCAGTAAGCCGCGCTCTTCGCCCGTTAACGGCAAACCGTTGCGGCGCGCACCGTAGAGGACAAAGCCGAAGACCGTGCCGCGCATAACCAGGGGCACGACGAGCGACGGCGCCTTTGCCCCGCCCGGCAGGATCGTTTCGGGTCGCGGACGCCCGTCGAGAACGATCGGCGCGAGATCGGCGCGCAGCTCGACGACAAGCGGATCTTCCGGATCGATTGTTTCCGCTTCCTGACGATTCCATCCACTGTCCGCGATTCGTTCAAATAGGCCGCCCTGCGTTCGTGCCAAAAAGAGTGCGGCCGACGTAAGCCCGAGCACGCGCACCGGTTCTTCCACCAGAAACTCGATCAGCGTTTTCTCCGACGACGTGTTCGTAAGCGCGCGGGCCGCGCGGCGCAGCGCCTCTTCGGCGCGGCGCTGATCGCGGAAGAAGAAGGTATCCAAAAAATCTTCGACGCGACCGTGCAGCGTGTTGAGCGTAAAGCCGATGAAGAGCGCCGCGAAGAGACTAAGATAAATCGCGGGGCGCGTGCTTTCAAAGAGCTGCTCGGCCCACCATTCGAGGATTCCGAAAAGCAGCAGCAAGACGGCGGTGATCGAACCGTAAATCGCGGCGCGTCCGATGACGAAGCGAAAGTCGATGACGCGCTCCGAAAGAAATCCATAGACGACAAATATCGAGCCCAGAAGGCCGAACCACGGACCGAGCGCGTCGGTCCAGTGTTGGACGGCGAGCAATGTCGGCGACGTGTTGCCGGTGAGGGTGTAGAGGACGTTGGTGATCGCCCACGTCAGATCGAGTATCGGAGCCAGCGCGATTCCGGCGATAACCCAGGTGACGCGGCGGCGGTCGAGCGCAGTCGCGCCCGAGGCGATATATGCCAAGCCGCACAGCACGATGCCCAGGAGCAGAATGTCCGAGAGGCTCATGAAGAGTTGGAGCGGTCCGGGCAACCCGTATCGCTGGAAGACCATCCAGACGATCGGGTCGAGCCAGGCGACGAAAGCGATCAGCGAGAGAACGATGGCGCTGCCGAAGATCCACGGCCACGCGCGGCTCGGGCGGCCGTAGAGCCGTTGCGCGAAGATCAGAATCATCAGCTGCGCCAGCGGATAGACGACTTGGATGCCCATGTCGCTTGCGACGCTGATCGGCCAGCTGGCTAGGTCGAGGGCCGTTTGATTCACCTTCACGAGCATCAACATCGTGTAGATGTAGAACGCCAGCGTGATCGGGCGGGGCCGGAGTAAGAACAGCGCGCTGGCGAGCGCCAGCGACAGAAAGAAACTGAGCGGGATGCCAACATAGCGTGTGAGCTTCGCGCGCGGCGTTCGGTCGACCGAACTCGCGGTCAGCGTCCGCGAGAACGACCGATTGCTGCGCGTCACGCCCAGCGCGATCTGCGCGTTCGAAGGCGCACCGCCGATCAGCGAGAAGCGCTGCGGTTGCGTCAGCGCCTTGAGGTTGATACGATCGCCGTTTTGCAACGAGTTGGCCGTTGACGGGCCTGGTTCGACTGCAATCGCATCGGAGTTACGTTCAAAGACGATCGGATAGAAGCCGATATGGGCCGCGTTATCTTCGACCACGACGAAGACCAAAACCATGAAAATGGACCCGATCGCGACGATCGCCAGCGAGAGCCGCGCGCACAGGAAGGCGACGGCCGAGGCCAGGCCGCTTCTACGTGAAGCTGACGTGTCCGGTGCGAACGCTGTAGATTCCACCAATGACCTGCACCTCGCCGCGATCGACGGCTTCCGCAATGATGCTCGAGCCGGCGGTCATGGCTTTAACGTTCAGGGCCACGTTTTGCACGATCGCATTCTCGTGCCAGTTACCCGGGGAGCCGCGGGTCGCGCGCACGGCCGGAGCGATGCCCTCGACAAGCTCCTGAATGTGTCCGGGCTGACCCTTCCCGTCCCGAACGTAGTCGAGGGCGGCGCTCACCGCGCCGCAGTTTTCGTGTCCGAGCACGACGATGAGCTTGGATTTCAAGGCGTATACGGCGAATTCGATCGAGCCGAAACCCTCCGCATTCAAGAAATTCCCGGCGACCCGAACGACGAACAGATTCCCCGGAACTTGATCGAAGACGATCTCGATCGGAACGCGCGAGTCGGAGCAGCCGAGTACGATCGCGAACGGACTCTGGCCGTTGGCGAGTTGGGCGATTCGAGGCGCGAACGGCTCGGAACGCGGCGAGCCCGCAACAAAGCGCGCGTTCCCTGCTTTGAGCGCTTCGATCGCATCGGCCGGCTGTAGCTCCGCCACGCGCACGCTTTCTTGCCGAAAGCCTTGCCTTCCCGGCCCGGTCTGTGTTAGTCTAACCGACGGCTCCAAAGACCGTAGCTGGCCGCAAGGCTTTAATCTATAGCTACCGAGGAACGCAACGAGAACGGCATCGCGGCACCGCGGCGCAGGCTTTCGATGAAGCGCCCTCGTGAGGGGCGCTTTTTTGATTTCGCACATCTTCTTGGATTGAAAGCAACACGTATGCCGACCGCTCGAAAAGAAGCCGCGATCGCCGCGCTCAGCGAGAAACTCGCTGGGGCGAAAAACTTGTTCCTGACGGATTACGCCGGTCTGACCGTCACCGACATTACGAAGTTGCGCGGCGAGCTTCGCAAGGCTGGCGACACGTATTCCGTCGTCAAGAACACGCTCTTTCGCATCGCTGCCGGCGATCTCGCCGCGCAACTTGAGTCGTTTCTCGCCGGACCGACCGGTATCGTTTTCGCCGGCGCGGATCCGGTGGCACCCGCCAAGGCGCTCAAGACGTTTAGCGACACGGTCAAACGGCTGGGCATCAAGGCCGCATACATCGACGGAAAGGTCGTCGATGCGGCGCAAGTCGAGACGCTCGCCAAAATTCCACCGAAGCCGCAGCTGATGGCGATGCTCGTCGGCACGCTGGCTGCTCCGATTCGCGGACTCGTTACGGTGCTTTCGGGAAATCAAAGCGGTCTCGTCCGCGTACTCGATTCCATTCGCGATCAAAAAGCTAGCGCAACATCCAACGCTTAAAGGGAAGACAGATAGATCATGGCAGTTGCCGAACTCATCGAACAAATTGACAAACTTACGGTCCTCGAACTCGCCGACCTAGTGAAGCAGCTCGAGGAAAAATATGGCGTTTCCGCCGCCGCGCCGGTCGCAATGATGGCCGCCGCTCCAGCCGCAGCACCCGCAGCCGAGAAGACTGAGTTCGACGTCATTCTCTCGGAGATCGGGCCCGAGAAAATCAAGGTCATCAAGGCGGTCCGCGAGCTCACGAGCCTCGGCCTCACCGAAGCGAAAGCCTTCGTCGAAAGCGCGCCTAAGGCCGTCAAAGAAGGCGTCACTAAAGACGAAGCGGAGCAAGTGAAGAAGAAGCTCGAAGACGCGGGCGCCAAGGTGGAGATCAAGTAACGCAATCTAACGTAGGCGTTCCGGCGTGGCTTCAGCTGCTGCCGCTGGTCGTCGTGGTCGCGATTCTAGCAATCCGTTTGATCCGGCCACAACGAATCAGCGTGACGCGGATGTGGATCACGCCGATCGTTCTTTGTGCCCTGACGGCGTGGGTGATCTATGCCAACGATGTGATCAACCCCGCCGCGCCGCTCGAAATCGCGGTCGGCCTGGTCGTGGGCGCGGCCATCGGCGTTCCGTTCGGCATCCTGCGCGGCACGCATACTGACGTACGGCCAACCGATCGCCGCGGCGTGATGTATCTTGGGTCATCCTGGGTGACGCTCGCGATCTTCGCCGTTGCTTTCGCGCTGCGCTACATCGTGCGCATGCTAATGCCCCAACATGGAAGCCTCACGGGAACAATTGGGGATGGACTGCTCGCCTTCGCCATCGCGTTTCTTGTGGCGAGTTACGTGGTGATCCTCCGGAAGTACGAAAGCCTCGTGAAAGTCAGTGGCGCTTAACGGCGGGTAGTGGTTGGCGTGCCGCCGGTGAGGCGTTTCATCCAGCGAGCCATGTGGCTCTGATTAGAGAAGCCGGCCTGCAGCGCAATATCGGCCAATGGCGTATCACTACGCTGCAGCAGCTCCGTTGCGAATTCGACGCGTTGGCGAATGACATATTGATGAACCGGCATGCCGACGGTTCGTTTGAACAGCGTCTTAAAATGCGATGGGCTAAGCCCAGCCGTCTTTGCAAGCTCGCTCAACGAGAGGTCGCTGGAGATGTTCGTACGCACGTAGTCGAGCACGCGCGCGAGCCGGCGCCGGGAGAGTGTCGCATCGTCGCCCGGGGGGCAAACCGATCCGTACCCGCGCAGCAGGTGCGCCGCTAGCGCCAGGCCGAGGCTGTCGCCGTACACGCGCCCGATCGGTGCGGGTGATTCGAGCTCGGCTTTGACGGCCCAACCGATGTGCTCGATGCGAGGATCCCGAACGTGCAGCTGCGGTGCAATGGCGATGCGATCCGGGTTGACATTCATCGCATCGGCGGCCGACAGCATCAGCGCCGGGCTCAGGTACATCGAAAGCTTAATGGTCGCGGATTCGGTCTCCCAAACGCGCGGTATGCCGGGAGGAACGATCTTAACGTCGCCGGGTATCTGGAGACGCCGCAGCGTTTCGCCGTTGCAACGGCTGGTGACGAGCAGCGGGCGCCCAATCTGCATGCTGACGTTGTGCCGGACGAATTGCTGCTCGGAATAGCCGCCGGAAGCTTCATACAGTACCGCCTCAAAGCCGTTCCAATGTCGGTCGGAACTGCTCGTGCGGACGCGAAAGATCATCTCGCGATCCTCGTGGCGGCTCCACGCGCGTTCTTGCCACATGTCGAATTAAGAATAACAGACCGGGACGTCCGTTTGTGACAGGCTGGAATCAGCCGCTTCCCGACGATTGAAGCGACTATCAGCCGATTATGTTCTAGACAGTCCGAACCTGGGCGACAGCGGTCACTGCGGGCGGCTACGCTTGCCCCAACAACTTCTGTGGAGGACCAAGTGCGAAATCGAGTAATTTTTTCCATATTCGCTTTTGCGATCGTCAGCGGATGTTCGTCGGAGAACGCCGGCAACACCAGCAACGCCGTAATGCCGAATCACGTCATGCTCGCGCCGGCTTCGAGTAGCAGCGGGTACACCGTCACCGTTTTGCCATCGTTGGGCGGCACGAATAGCGCCGCTAACACGATCAATGGAAGAGGTTGGCCGATGGGGGTCTCGTTCTTGTCGGGCAACACGACCATGCATGCGGCGCTGTGGCGCGACAACACGGTAACGGATCTGGAAACCCTTGGCGGCCCGAACAGCGCGGTTGAATGGCCCGTTACCAACGATCGCGGGTACGTTTCCGGCATTTCCGAGACGTCGACGAAAGACCCCTTGGGGGAGAGCACGAGCTGGAGTTGCCACGCTTTTCTTCCCGATAACGGAAGCTCCGGAGACACCTGCGTCGGTTTCGTCTGGCACGACGGACACATGCGCGCGTTGCCGACGTTGGGCGGAAACAACGGCTACGGCGCGGGTATGAACGAAACCGGCGTGATCGCGGGTTGGGCTGAAACGAAGAAGCACGATGCAACCTGCGTCGCACCCCAGGTGCTGCAATTCCTACCGGCGGTCTGGGAGGCCGCAACGCGGAAGGTTAGAGCGCTTCCCACACTGACGGTGCGGGGCAAGACCGATCCGGACGGCGCGGCCACCGCCGTCAACCGTGAAGGCGACGTTATCGGCATCTCGGGGATTTGCTATCAGGCCGTGGGGAGCTTCACCGCACATCATGCTTTGCTCTGGAAGCACGGAGAGCCGATTCAACTCAAGACGATTGGCGGGGTCTCCTGGAACACGCCGACCGCGATCAACGACGATGACCAGATCGTCGGTTTTCTCAACCGGCGCGGTAAAACGGATCGTCAGGGAAATCCCGACTTCATTTCCGTGATTTGGCCGACTCCGTTATCACGACCGACGAAAATCGGCACGCTCCCCGGCGATCAGCTGAGCGAGCCAACGTCAATCAACAACAATGGCGTCGTCCTTGGTGTGTCGTTCCCGAGCTCCGACGTGTACGTCTGGCAGGACGGAATGATGACCGATCTTACCAAGCTCGTACTGCAATCGTACCCAGCGCTCAAGCTCGTGAGCGTTGGCGGAATCAACGATCGCGGCGAAATCGCCGGACAAGCTTGCGAACTCGTTAGTGGCACGTGCCCTTCGTCAGGCGCGACATTCGTCACGTTCCTGGCCGTGCCAAACAGTTAGTGCGCCAGGAAGGCGACCAGCAGTAGCGCGACGATGTTGAGCACTTTGATCATTGGGTTGATTGCGGGGCCGGCGGTGTCTTTGTAAGGATCGCCGACCGTGTCGCCAGTGACGGCGGCCTGGTGCGCGGTCGAGCCTTTGCCGCCGTAGTTTCCATCTTCGATGTATTTCTTGGCGTTGTCCCAGGCGCCGCCGCCGGACGTGAACGAGACCGCCACGAAGAAGCCCGTGACGATCGAGCCGACCAGAATTCCGCCCATCATTTGCGCTCCGGTATCACCGCGCAGAACGTTGAAGTATGTGAGTAGTACGACGACCAACGGAACGCCAACGGGAATCAGGGCCGGAACGATCATTTCGCGCAACGCCGCGCGCGTCACGATGTCGACCGTGGTTCCGTAATCCGGGCGCGCGGTGCCCTCCATGATTCCGGGCATCTCGCGGAACTGCCGCCGAACTTCTTCGACGACCGCGCCGGCGGCGCGGCCGACGGCTTCCATCGATAGCGACGCAAACAGGTATGGCAAGAGACCGCCGATGAAAAGGCCGGCCAGAACGAACGGATTCCCGATCGCAAAGAGATTGCGCACCGCTGCGGTGCATACCGAGTCCGCACCGGGGCACTTGTGATTGGTCAGCTGCTGCAGAAATGATGCGAAGAGCACGAGCGCGGCAAGGGCCGCGGATCCGATCGCGTAGCCCTTGGTGACGGCCTTGGTCGTGTTGCCGACCGCGTCGAGCGGATCGGTGACTGCACGCACGTCCTGCGGCATATCGGCCATTTCGGCGATGCCGCCCGCGTTGTCGGTGATCGGCCCGAACGAGTCGATCGCCACCACGATGCCGGCGAGCGACAGCATCGCCATCACGGCGATGCCGACGCCGTAGACGCCCGCCATCGCGTAGCTTACGAGAATGCCGACGACGATGACGATAGCCGGGAGCGCGGTCGCCTGCATCGATACTGCAAGGCCCGCGATGATGTTGGTGGCATGTCCCGTGATCGACGCTTTCGCGATGCGCTGCACGGGTGGGAACTGCGGGCCCGTATAGTATTCGGTAATGAACGTGATCAAACCAGTGATTACGACTCCGACAAGCGCGCAGATGAAGATTCCCGTCTGGCTGACGAGATCGGTTCCGCTAAAGACGCGCTGCGCTGCAAAATAGAAGCCGACCAACGCCAAAACGCCGGCGACGGTCATCCCGCGGTAGAGCGCGGCCATGATTTTTCCGCGACGAACCTGCCCGACGCCGACGAACATCGCGCCGATGATGGAGGCGACGATCGAAATCGCGCCCAGCACGATCGGGAAGGTCGTCGCGCTGGGAAGCTTCGAGCCGAAGAGCAAACTGCCGAGCAGCATCGCGGCAACCGTCGTGACGCAGTAGGTCTCGAAGAGATCCGCGGCCATGCCGGCACAGTCGCCGACGTTGTCGCCTACGTTGTCCGCGATGACGGCCGGATTGCGCGGGTCGTCTTCCGGAATGCCCGCCTCGAGCTTTCCGACCAGATCGGCGCCTACGTCGGCGGCCTTCGTATAGATGCCGCCGCCGAGACGCGCGAAGACCGAAATCAGCGAGCACCCGAAAGCGAGGCCGACCATCGCGTCGAGCGAGGTCGATACGTCGCCGTTGTTGACTCGCAATAAGATCGCGTAGTAACCGGAAACCGCGAGCAACCCCAACCCCACGACCAACATTCCGGTGACCGACCCGCCGCGAAACGCGACGTTGAGCGCCGGCGAAAGGCCGCCGCGCGCGGCCTCGGCGGTGCGTACGTTGGCGCGTACCGAGACGATCATTCCGATAAAACCGGCAGCGCCCGAAAGAATCGCGCCGATCAAAAAGCCAATGGCCGCTTCCCTGCCAAGCGTGGGGGCGAACAAAATCACGATCGCGAGCGTGATCGCGACGATCCCGATGGTGCGGTATTGGCGCTGCAGAAACGCCATCGCGCCTTCCTGGATTGCGGCGGCAATTTCACGCATGCGTTCGTTGCCGGCCGGCTGCGCGAGGACCCAGAACGTCAGGGCGATGCCGTAGAGCACGGCAAGAACGCCCCCAATGAGTCCGCTTGCAATGGCTGTTTGTGCGGTCATGGTGATCCTTACGGTCGAGTAAAAATACGGGCCCCAGAGGGCCGACCGGCTTGGCTACTCCGGGCGGGCACGCAAGTCCTCGCGCGGCGCGTTGAGCCGAAACTCGCCAGCAGGCTCGCCGGAGGGCGAGCCTGCTGGCGTTTGTTCCGCGTAGCCGCGGCTAGAGGCTGACCTTTACCGTGACCTTGAGGCTTGAGCCTGCAGCACCTTGTACGACGAAATATCCGCTGCCCACGAGAACGCCTGTGATCGTGAAGTTCGTGTGCCGCGTACCCGTTTTCGGCGAAATTAGGATCAGGCCGTTCGTGTGATCTTGCAACGTAAGGGTGGCTTTGCCGTATCCGGCCTCCCAGAACCGGCAGTTGAGTATGCCGGCCACCTTAATGCGGATGTGGTTGCCGCAGCTCGAGGTGATCTCGCCATGCTCCTCATGCGCGGGCGAGACGCGGAGATCGGCTTGCGGCGCGGAAACGCCGCTGCTCGGCGGCACGTAGCTTCCGGACGAGCCACTATGGCACGCCGCCAGGCTGAGGGAAAGCGCGGCTAGTCCGATGACCACCCGTAAGAGTTGGCGATTGAGCTCCATGGAAGTTACTCCTTATAAGCACGCTTGGCTAGTAAGAGAATTCCCGCTTGCCTGCGGAATCAAACGGTTTTGACCTATTATGAATATCGATCTGTTGATTGTCGGGTGCGGACCGGCAGGCGCAACCGCGGCCCGCGAAGCGGCGCGAGCCGGAATCGAAACCGTTGGGTTAGAGCGGGATGCAATCGTCGGGCAAAAACGCGTCTGCGCTGCCGGACTGCGGCCAGGATTTTGCGAGAGCTTCGATTTGCCGCGCACGCTGGTCCACTGCGACACGGCACGGTTAGCGTTGTTCGGCGGCGACGGCGTCGAGCACGAGCTGTTCTTCGGTCCGGGACATACCAGCACGCGTGAAGAGCTCGACGGAACGATCGCCCGTTTAGCGGCGTGCGACGGCGCGGCTCGATGAGGCGTCTTTCGGCCGGATCGCGATGCGACGCTGGCGGGAGGGCTTTATGACGACGCTCCAGCATCGCGTTTATCTGGATCGGCTCTACGCGCGGACTCGCGTGCTAGCGGTCAAGACCGAAGGTCATTTGCTCTACGGCGGAATGCCGCGCCCCGGCGTTAGCGACGGTGAGATCTTGGTCGGTGGGACCGAGGCCGGTCTCGTTGATGCGACCAACGGTGAGGGAATTTTTGAAGCCGCAATGAGCGGGCGCTTCGCAGCCGACGCGGCGGTGCGCGCGATAAAGCGGTCGGAGCGTGCGAGCGTACGCTACGCTTCGCTGATCGCGGATCGTTTTAGGCGCCGCCTGCAACATCGTGTTGCATTAATGCGTTTCTTGGAGCAACGGCCGCGTCGCTTTGCGTTGCTCTTCGAGCAGCTTGCGAGGACTCCGGGCTTGGGCGAGGTATTGCAGAAGGAGGATTGCGAGCGGACGATGAGCGAGCGCCTCTTTCTTTATCTACAAGCCTTACGCTTTGGTGCTCGCGGCTTCACGAGCCGTGAATAAACTCGACCTCACGCGCGAAGAAGTCGTCCACAAGTACTTGCACTTGGTCAAGTACGTTGCGGGACGCATCTCGGTGCATCTTCCGTCGAGCGTTGATATCAACGATCTTATCAATGACGGCGTCTTCGGCTTGATGGATGCCGCGGAAAGATACGACGACTCGCGCGCGGTGAAGTTCGAGACGTACGCCATCACGCGCATAAACGGGGCGATTATGGACGCGTTGCGCTCGCTGGATTGGGTGCCTCGAACGGTCCGGCAGCGGGCGCGCGAATTCGAGCGCGCCTACGAGGAGCTGGAATCCGAACTCGGGCGCGTGCCGAGCGACGCCGAACTGGCTAGCCGGCTGCATCTCTCGCGAGGCGAGTTTTACCGGCTGGCGCAGCGGGTGCGCGGTCGCTCGATCGTGTCATTGGAAGAGTTTCGCCCCAGGACCGAGGGTCATGACCTGTCGCTAGCCGATATGCTGGAAGATGAAGAGACCGACGTCGCGATCGAAATCGAGCGAGACGAGCTTCGCGGCGAGTTGAGCGCCGCGGTGGAAGCGCTGCCTCCTCAGGAACGCATCGTCGTTCGCGGTTACTATTTCAATGGCCAGACGCTGAAGGAGATCAAGAGCGCGCTTGGGGTTTCAGAATCGCGGGTTTCACAGATTCACGCGCAGGCCGTAAAGCATCTACGACAGCGGCTGCGCGAGGCGCTCTCGGCCGTGCGATAAGCAAGGACGATCGTTTTATCTAGGCGGGTTGGGCCAGAGGCCGCTCGCGGCGGTCTGTTTGATATCGACGTGCCAGGGTAGTGCCAAGTACGATTCGCGGTCTTCGGGATCGAGTTCGTTGGCGGTTTTCTGCATGAGCCGCTTGGCTTGTTCGAGCACGCGCGACGCTTCAGCGTGACGTCCTTCGAGATGGAAAATCTGCGCCGCGGCCCAGTAACAGTACGTCGGCCAATCCGCGCCGCTCGAAATCGCATCGTCGTCGGCGAGCAACCGTTGTGCCGCTACGCGTGCAGCTGCGACGTTGCCCAGCCTGGCATGCCAGATCGCGACGTCGGCAAGGCTTTGACCCGACCAGACTTGCGATTCCGAGCGCGAGCGCACCTCGAAGGACGCCTCGGCGAGCTCGATCGCGCGCGTATACTCGCCGGCCGCGCCCTCCGCGGCTGCGAGATTCTCGAGTGCAAAGGCTTCAATCAGCCGGAAGCCAGACCGGCGCGCGAAGTCGAGCGCTGTTTCGCCGACCTCACGCGCCTCGACTACGTGACCGGCGTAAGCTTGCACAAATGCCAGATTGGCCAGCGCACTAGCCCGCCCACGCAGGTCATTTGCGCGTTCGAAGAGTTCTATCGCTCGTTGCGTTGCCGTCCGTGCACGATCGAAAAACCCGAGTCGCATTTCGAGAACGGCGCGATTCATGAACTGGCCGCCGCTCCCCGCCGGGTTTCCGGCTTCGCCGTAGATGCGCCCGGCCGCCGCAAAGTGTTCGCGGGCCTGCGCTAATTCGCCGCGGCCAGCCGCGAATGAAGCGCCCAGTCGGCTATGCGCTTGCGCTTCAGCGGGTCGGTCGCCCAACTTCAAGGCCAGTTCCAAACAACGAGCACTCAACGACCGGCAGCGCTCGATGTCGCGACGCTGGAACGAGATCGCCCATCCGCTGCTCAATGCGAGCAACTCGAGCACCGGATCGGCGGCGCGAACCGCGACTCGCGCGGCTTCATCGACTAAGGCGTCAGCGGCGCTCAACGGGCCGCGATGGGCTTGCACTTGCGCCATCGAGCATAGTGCACGCGCGGTCGCGACATCGTCTCCGGCGCCACGGCTATACGCGAGAGCCGCTTCGCCGGCGGCGTACGCTTCCGCTAAGCGGCCATAGGCCAACGCGAGCTTCGCTTCCTCTAACTGCAAAACGGCGTTCCAGTGCGGATCGTCGTCGGTCACGGAAGCGCGCAACGTCCGAACGGCCTGCTCGTGCGCTGCGGGGTCGCCGGCGCTGGCCGCCAACTCGATGCGATTCAAGATCGTTGCACGGTGCACGGCGGGATCCGCGAGTTCGGCATCGACGCGTTCCAAAGCGAGCAACACTGAATCGCGGGAGGCCAGGTCGCCGCATCGCGACTCGATGGTGACGCTCTCGAGAAGAAGGTTAGCTCGCGCGAGCGGATCGGTGGCGAGCGCAAGCGCGCTCTTGCAAAACGCTCGTGCCTCTTGAAGCGCTCCAATCGCAACGGATCGGCGCACGGCTTCCAAATAGCAGCGCGTAGCGTTAGGCACATCGCCGGCGGCTTCATAGTGCCCCGCAAGCAACGCCGAAAGCTCCGATAGTCGTTCCGGATACAGCTCTTCGAGCACCCGCGCGACGCGGCGGCGGCGTACCGCGGCCTGTTTCGGCGGCACCGAGTGCGCGATCGTCTCGTACACGAGGTGATGCGTGAAGGCGTACTCGAGGAAGCCTCGGCCGCCGGCTTCGCGGATCACGCGCCGGTCGAGGAGCTCGTCCAATGCGTCGGTTAACGCGGTGTCGTCCCATGCGCTGACTTCGCGCACGGCATCACGTGAAAAACGATCGCCGATGCAGGCCGCAATCTCAGCGGCGGTCCGGGCATATTCGGAGAGCCGATCGATGCGGCGCTCGACCACGGCTTGCAGCGACGCCGGTGGTGCGGCCCGCTCGCCTTCGCGCACGTCAACTACGAGGTGGGACAGGAAGAGCGGATTCCCCTGAGAGGCGGCGACCAACGTTTCTGCGGAACGGTCTCCGATGTCGGGCAACGCCGCGTGCAGCTCTTCAACGTCGGCGATCGAAAGCCGCGTGAGCCAGACGTTCAACGCGCCGCCGGCAGCACGAGCTTCGCGACGAAGACGGTGCAGCGGGTGAAGGCGCGACGCTTCTTCGTCGCGATAGGTGACCACGATCATGACCGGCGCGCCGACGATCCGGCGCAGCAAGAAGTGCAGCAGCTCCACCGACGCGGCCTGCGCCCAATGCAAATCTTCCAGAATCAGCAGCACGGGGCGCGGCCGAGCGAGCTCGGCGACGCACCGAAAGAGCGATTCAAGAAGACGAATGCGCTCGCTTTCGGCATCGAGCCGCTGGACATCGGGGAGCGCGACGCGCGCGTGAAGCTCGGGCAGCAGTGCCGCCACGCACGCAAGCGCCATGCTCGGTTTGAGCGACGCGACGAGCGGGAGCGCCGAACGCAACGCATCGACCACGCTTTCATATGGAACGGCTTCGGGTGAGCCGGTCACACCGACCAGGACGCGTCCGCCGCGATCTTCGACCGCATGCGCAAATTCGAAAGCGAGACGCGACTTTCCGATGCCTTCTTCGCCGCCGATGAACGCGCACGCACCACGGCCGCGCGCCGCGCGGCTCCAGGTTTCCAGCAACCGTTCCATCTCGTCGCGGCGGCCTACGAACGGCAGAACGGCCGATCCGGCGGCGTTAACCGGGCGTTCGATGTCGCCGTCTTCGTCCGCTGGAGCCTGACCGCGCGAAATGCGCTCCGCGACCGCCGTCGTTTCGACCATCGGTTCGGCGCCGATCTCGTCGCGCAAGCGTTTGGCGAACTCGGTATACTCGCGCAGCGCACCCGCTCGATCGCCGCTTTCGTAACGCATCGCGATGATCCGGCGGACGACGTCCTCGCGCCACGGATCGACTGCAAGCACTTTGCGAGCGGTTTCGATGGCAAGCGCAAGGTTGGCGTGCCGGCGCGCTTCAGAGATGCGTTCGGTCAGGCAGCGCAAATATGCGTTGCGGTGACGCTCGCGAATGACGTCAAGCCACTCGTCATAAATCTCGGGCAGCAGATCGCCGCGATAGAGTTCGATGGCTTCGCCGAGCCGGGCGCGATCGGCGGAGGCTGCGACGAACGTGTCGACGTCGAGCCAAACGTCGGCATCCGGATTCCACGCGACTTTGTCGGTGTCGACGATCACGTAGCGGTCGGCCGGCGCGGGCAAGATCTTGGGCAGCTCGCTCAGCGTCGCGCGCAGCTTGGCGCGCGCGGCGCCCTCCTCATCGTCGGGATAGAGCAGAAAGGCCAGATACTCGCGCGAGACCGGGGCAGCGCGGTGCAATAAGAGGTAGGCGAGGACCTGAAGCGACTTGCGCGGCGTGGCAAGCCGCAGGGGCGCGCCGTCAAGCGCGACTTCGACGTGACCGAACAGGCGAATGTCGAGATGCCCGCGCTTTTTGAGTCGCTCTACCTGCAACTCGGGCCACCTTCTCGAATTTGGCGCGTGGCTCCCGGCCTTGGTGCGTTTTGGTACGCCCCTTCTACTACGATGAGCCCTAAATCACCAAACACTTGCCTTCAAGGAGTTTCTAACAATGCTGACATCCACGCTGGGCCGGCGCGCCATGCCGGCCCTCGCCCTGGCCGCCGGCCTCGCCGCCTGCTCGGGACAACAGACCGCGACCGGCGGCTTCACCCCAGCCGGAGCCAACCCGTACGCTCAACCCGACTACTCTGCGGTTCAAATCTTCACTGCGAATCGGGATAACAACAGCGTTCTGGCGTTTCGCGCAAACTCTTCGGGCGATGTCTCGCCCAGCGTTACGATTGCCGGATCAAAAACGACGCTCGGTGCACCCGACGCACTTGCCCTGGATGCTGCGGGGAACATCTATGCGGCTAACGACGGTGCAAACCAGGTAGCGGTCTTTGCGGAGGATGCGAACGGCGACGCCAAGCCGATGCGCATGATCGGTGGATCGAAGTCGAACATGGGCCCCACCGAGGGTATCCTGGTCGATGCTTCGCACGATCTCTGGGTCAGCAGCTATAGCGCCGACGACGTCACCGAATATGCGCCGGGCGCCAACGGTAACGTCGCGCCGATCAACACAATAAAGGGAAGCAAAACGAAGCTGAACAGCCCGACGGGGATGGCCATGAATGCCAACGGCCAGCTCTTCACCGCAAATAGCGGCTCGATCGTCGTGTTCGCCAAGGGCTCCAGCGGCAACGTTGCGCCGCTCGGCGTGATCGCCGGAGGCAACACGGGCCTTTCCCGGCCTTTTGCCCTGGCCTTTGACAAGTTGGGCCGGCTGCTCGTCGCCGACGAGGGCTCAGGCGTGCTCGTTTTCGCCAACGGCGCCCTCGGCAACGTGGCTCCCGTCCAAAAGATAACGGGACTCTCGTATCCGGCCGGCGTTACGGCTGACAAAGACAATCACATTTGGGCTGCGGATTTCAGCGGCAACTCAATCAAGGAGTTTGCCAGCAACGCCAGCGGCAACGCGACCCCGCTGCGCACCATTGCGGGCTCAAAGACGACTCTCAACGGAGCGAACTACCTCGCCTTCCACTAGGCCTTAGCGGCTGGTATGGGCCACCGCTTCGGCTCACTGCACTCCGGCCTTGCTTCTGGCGGGCCGGTTTAGCTTTTGGCGCCCCGTGGCTGCCGTGCGTTTTGGTACGGCCGGCCCGCTAGGATGAAAGCCGTACCACCACAATCTTCAAGGAGAATCGACATGTCCATAAGATTGACTGCGGCCCTCACCGCGCTTTCATGCGCATTTGCGTGCATTAGCGTTGCACGGGCGAACGAGGGTGCATTGCAGGCGACGCTGCAGGCCCGCTATACGGAGCTGAGAACGGCGATGGCCGCTCACGACAGCAAAGGCATTGCGGCGATTCTGACCGAGCGTTTCATCTCCGTCGACGTATCCGGCAAGGGAGAAGGCGTGACGCAAATGACCGGCGACCTCAATTTGCTTCTGCGGGACCCGAACAGGATCAGCACGACCACCATCGCGTCTCTATCGCAAGACGGCGACACCGCATTCGTCAGCCAGCGCTACGCTATGAAGACCGTCCGGCCCGGGGCTGACGGCATCGCCCAGCACGTCGAACTCGTCGCGTTCTCGGATGATACGTGGGTCAAGGCGCGTGGGGCCTGGCTCTTGCAAAGATCGGAAACCAACGAGGTCGACTATTACGTCAACGGCAAACGGGTGGCGCACAAGGTTAAGCCCGAAGTAGGCTGCGAGTGAGCCGGCCGTCGTAGCCCGAACGCCCTAAGCATGAGCGACATCGATCTGCAATTTACCTGGTGGCAGATTGTGCTCTGGATCTTGGCCCCTTGGTTCTGGCCGCTGACGTTCGGCGCCGTCGGCGCGGCAATTTGGGTTTGGCGCCAGCGAAGGTCGAAAGTGGGGTGGGCCGTCGCGATCGTGGTGGTCGGGCTTTGGACGATTTCGGGCGCCACGAATCTCTCGATCCTCGCAACCCGCGCGCGCAATCACGCTCAATATATTGCCGACCTGCGAGCTCGGCAGAGCACCCTCGCGCACGGCAGCGTGGTCGCGGGAGTTCGAGTGCCGGCCGGAACGGTAGTGACCCGCGCCGCCGGCTGGTCGGGCGAGGTGGCGGCGTTCGATCTGCCGATTGCGACCGTCATTCACGGTGTCCCGCTAAGAGGGCATGTCGGCTTGTCCAGTGGTGCGCTGGACGGGGAAGTGCGGCTAGCACGAGACGCCCGCATCGGCGGAATCCCGTGCACGGCGCGCGCTCCAGTGCGCTTCGAAGCGGGAAAGTTGCTGGAATGCCGGCTCGCCGAATCGAGCCGGATTCGCGGCGTTCCCTGCGCCGGTGATATCAACTTGGAATCGGGGCTTGTTTGCACGCTGGCGGCCGACTATGCGCGCTTCGGTTTCACTTGGCGCGCCCAGACGAAGCTGACCGACTATGGCGACCTCGTATGGTTTGGGATCGGTCCAGTTCCTCCGAGCCTGCAGGTCCTGGGATCGGCGCTGCCGCGCGATTCGGAGGTTCAATTCGCCCAAGGGCACGTCGCAGGCGTCGACGTGCGCAGCCACCCATTGAGCTTTCACGGTTGCGCCATCCAGCTGATCTACGTCCAGGGTCTCGCCGTGACGGGTCAACCGGTGGGCGCGTGCAATATTCCGGAAGCGCACCCCGGTCCGTACGTCGCCTTGCCTGCCAGGACGTTCGGTGGTCATTTGACGAGGAGCTGATCGGATGAAGAGTTTTTACGTCTACGCACTAAGCATGTGCGTGGCCGCAGGCACGACGATCGGTTGCGGTGGATCGCAGACGCCGCTCGGACTCCGTGGCGCAATGCCACCGAACACCGCGCGATACGGCTCGGCAAGCTCGCCGATTCAACACGTCGTGTTGGTGATTCAGGAAAACCGGAGCTTCGACAATTTCTTCGCGCTCTTTCCGGGTGCCGACGGCGCAACGCGCGGCAAGATGAAAGTGAAACGGGGCGGCAAGTACGTCGATAAATGGACGATGCTTCAGCCGCACGCCTTGATTAATGGCAGCGACATCCAGCACTGTCACGCCTCGTTCGAGACGGCTTTCGACAACGGAAAGATGGACGGATTCAACCTCGTGCACTTCGGTGTGTGCAGACATCCCGGCAACGGTGTTGGAACGGCCGCCTATCAGTACGTCGAGGAGAGTCAAATCAAGCCGTACTGGGATATCGCGTCGCAATGGGTGTTGGCCGATCATATGTTCCAGACTCAAGGCAGCGGCAGCTTTACCGCACATCAGGACCTGATCCGCGGCGCAACGAACATCAACTCGACCGAAAGCATCATCGACAATCCAAGCGGTCAGCCGTGGGGCTGCGATGCTCCGTCGCATTCGCAGACGTCGCTGATTACATCCTCCGGCAAATACCTTTTCGACAAAGGGCCCTTTCCGTGCACGAACAGGTTTCCTTCGTCCGGCTCGTACGAGACGCTGCGCGATCTGCTCGACGCCAAGGGCGTATCGTGGAAGTACTACGTACCGTGCTTTAGCACGTCGAATGGCTGCACGCCCGACAAACGCTGCCCCGACTGTGCGGGTAATTTATTAAACGCCTACGACGTGATCGCTTCGGTCCGTTACGGTTCCGAATGGGGTACGAACTTTGGCATGCCGGAGACTCAGATCTTCAGCGATATCACAAACGGCGTGCTGCCGGCGGTTTCGTGGGTGATCCCGGAGGATAACGAGGACGATCATCCCGGAGAACGGATCGACAAGGGGCCGTCGTGGGTGGCCAGCGTCGTCAACGCGATTGGCCAGAGCGCGTACTGGAATTCGACGGCGGTCTTCATTATTTGGGACGATTGGGGCGGCTTCTATGACAATGCCGTGCCCCAACAGTTCCAGGACAATCTGGGTGGCCTGGGATTCCGCGTTCCGTGTTTGGTCGTTTCACCCTATGCGATTTCGGGACAATCCAGCCAGGGCGGGTATGTTTCACACACGCAATACGAGTTCGGCAGTATCCTGCGATACATCGAGGATAACTTTAACGTGGGGCGGCTCAATACGACCGACACACGCGCAGCCAGTATCGGCGGCGTCTTCAATTACGCACAGGTTCCTCGCCCCTTCAAAAGGATCGCGTCACCGGACTCCATAGAATACTTCAAAGGCCTGCCGCCGGTCGTGCAGCACGGGGACCCCGAGTAGCGCTGTAGCGCAACCACGTTGACATCGGCCCGGGTCTCGGGTTTTATGTTGAGGATAACGAGTATGAAGAAAGCATCCCGGCTGCGCACCTTGAGTCTGTGCGCGCTGTTTGTACTTTTTGCGAGCCAGATAAGTTGGGCCTTGGCCGGCACCAGCGGAGGGATGTCGGGCACGATCACCGACGCTAAAACCGGCACGCCTCTGGCGGGCGTACAGTTGGAGATTAAGTCGGCGTCACAGACTATAACGACGACGACCAATTCCCAGGGGCATTACATCGCGCTTTCGCTGCAACCTGACGACTATACGTTGACGGCGTCGAAGGAAGGTTACGACACCCGAGCGGTTTCAGGCTATTCGGTGTCTGCCGATCAGACGCAACGCTACGATCTACAGCTCACGCCGGCTGCCGGGACGCCGCAGCAGTAGACTCCCGTGACGGCTCTGTTCGTGGGCGGATTTAGGGGGAGCTGCTTGGCGAGCTTGTGGGAGAGGTCGTCGGCGATGGGGTCGGCGTCGTGCCGGGCGGTATTTGGGCGCCGTACATTGCGAGCAGCCAGATTTGTGAGTGACGCACCATCACTTTCGGGACGGAGAACGAAAACTGCACGGTTTGGCTTTGCGGCATCGTAAACTTAGAGTAGTTCGCGATTAGTTGATCGGTACGCTTTCCGCGTAGAATGCTTTCATTGTAGAGTTGTAACGCAAAGACGCGTCCGCTGAATTGGATCGGGGGAAGCGTGTATTGCACCGATGCGGCGCCGTTGAGTTGGAAATCCATGTCGCTCTGCAGGCGGATTGCCACTAGCGGCGTGACGTGCATGAAGAGCGGATTCGGATTGGTCATCGAGGGAACGTCGCGGGGTAGCGGCTCGACCTGCAGCGTCATCGTTCCGAGCGGCGTCGGCGTTGGGGTCGGCGCATCGCTGCTGTCGTCAGTGTTGTCACTGCTGTCGTCGGAAGGGCTGGGTTTCGGCGTCGGCGTGGGGCTGGCCGTCGGTCTGGTGGTGCTTTTTCCGCTCGGCGATCCACTCGGTGATGGCCCCGGAATGTTAAACGCGAGCGTGCACGAGTACTGTTGATTGAATTGCAGCACGTTGGGGCATTTCATTCCGCTGGGACCTTGTCCGATAGGATATTGCACTTCGTTCGGCGCGAGCGTCGCGCCGGGATTCGCGAGCTCCTCGCGACCGTTGGGACCCATCGTTGGCCCGGCCATCTGTCCGTTGTTCAAACCGCCCGAAAGCCCGCTGTTCATGCTGCCTATCGAACCGGGTTGCGAAACCGGCGGCGACATGCTGCCGCCCATACCGTTATCGAAGCCCGACCCTTGACAGGAGGCCAACACGAGTGCGAGCGCCGCAAAAACGGCGCGGGCATCACACTTAATCACCGGACTATTCCTTCGCCTCCACGATTCTCTGTAACTCCTCGACGAAGGACTCGACCGAAATCGTACGCTTCTCGTCGATGCCGCGTTGATTGACGTTCACGGTGCCGTCTGCAACCTCTTGTTTGCCCGCGACTAAGATGTATGGAACCTTCTGAGTTTTCCAATGCCGAATCTTGTACCCGAGCTTCTCGTTAGCTTCGTCCACCTGGACCCGAAAGCCCGCTTTGGCGAGCCGCGCTGCGATTTCGCGAGCGTAGCTTGCTTGATGTTCCGAAATCGGCGTGACGACCGCCTGGATCGGTGCCAACCAAGCCGGGAACGCGCCGCCGTAATGTTCGATCAGAATACCAAAGAAACGTTCCAACGAGCCCGCAAGTGCGCGATGGATCATGACTGGGTGATGATCCTGACCGTCGGCCGCTCGGTATTTCAATCCAAAGCGAGCAGGCAACACAAAATCCACCTGTACCGTGCCAAGCTGCCACGGGCGTCCAATCGCATCCCGCACGTTAACGTCCAGCTTCGGTCCATAAAAGGCCCCGCCGCCGTCATCGATTTCGTACTGCAGCTTACAGTGTTCTAACGCCTTACCGATCGCGGCCTCCGCGATTTCATCCGTTTCGACCCTTTCTGCTTCCGCGCGGCGCGAAAGTACGTACTGAAACTGGTTGAATCCGAAGGCCTTCATCAGGCGCAGCGCCTCGTCGAGCGTTCGCTCGAACTCGGACTGCAGCTGGTCGGGAGTGCAGAAGATGTGCGCGTCGTCCTGCGTAAAGCCGCGCACGCGCGTGAGCCCGTGCAGCACCCCGGAGCGCTCGAAACGATAGACCGTTCCGAACTCCGAAAAACGCAACGGCAGGTCGCGGTAACTGCGCAGTCGGCTCTTATAGATTAGGATGTGGCCTGGACAGTTCATCGGCTTGAGACGAAAGCGCTGACCCTCCACTTCGATCGGGCCGAACATGTTTTCCGCGAAGTTCTCGAGGTGTCCGGAAATCTCGTAGAGGCGTTCGCTTGCGATATGCGGCGTAACGACGGGCTCGTATCCGCGTTCGCGCAGCCCTTCGCGAATAAAGTTTTCAATGATGTTGCGGACGATTGCGCCCTTCGGATGCCAGAAAACTAGTCCACTGCCGGCATCTTCTTCAATGGAGAAGAGATCGAGCTCCGCGCCTAGCTTGCGATGGTCGCGGCGTTGCGCCTCTTCCACTTGCGCCAAGTATGCCTCAAGCTCGCCGGCGTCGTACCAAGCCGTGCCGTAGATGCGTTGCAGCATCGGATTGTGCTCGTCGCCTCGCCAATACGCGCCGGCGACGCTGGTCAGCTTGAACGCGCCGATCTCGCCGGTGGACTCGGCATGACCGCCGCGGCAAAGGTCGATGAAGCTGCCGATCGTGTAGAGCGTGATGGGCTCGCCGGCCGGAATCTCTCGGGCGATCTCGATCTTGTAGGGATTGCCGGCAAAGGCCGCGATGGCGTCGCCGCGGCTTACTTCGCGAGCGGCCATGGGATAGTCGGCGACTACGATCTCGCGCATCCGCTTCTCGAGTCGATCGAGGTCTTCGGGCGTGAACGGTGTGGGCCGGTCGAAATCATAGTAAAACCCGTTCTCGATTGCCGGACCGATGGTCGGTTTAGCTTCGGGGAAGAGGTCCTGTACGGCATAGGCCAGCACGTGGGCCGCGGTATGGCGCAGCTCAAAAAGCGAGGGTTTTCGATCCTCGATGCTAGGGTCGGCCATTATGGAGCGCGGGTTCGCCACTGTCATGCTTCGACTCCGCTCAGGATGACACAGGGAGGCTGTGATGAGGCTGGGAGTGCTGCGCTCGTCGGGCTGGCCTGACCGGGGGGAGACGCGCCTTAACGTGGGGTTAATGGGGCTGGGCTACAACTAAAAAGTCCCCTCGATTTCAACACGCAGGGCGCTATTCGCTACGCTACAAGGAGCTAATTCAGTGATAGGATCGTTCATTCGCCGGTTCGCGGCGCTCGCCGTCGTGGCCGCGGTGACTCTTCCCGCAGCCGCCGCAACGCAGCTGACCGGGGCCGGCTCGAGCTTCGACTATCCGTTCTTTTCCAAAGCCTTCTACATCTATAATCAGAAGAATCCGGACGTCACGGTCAACTATCAGTCGATCGGAAGCGGCGGCGGCATTCAGCAGTTCACCGCAAAGAACGTGGACTTCGGCGCGACGGACGTTCCGATGAACCAAGAAGAGCTCGCGCGCGCCGGCCAGCCGGTGCTGCAAATCCCCGTGACCCTCGGCGGCGCGGCGGTCGCTTACAACCTGCCCGACGTCAAGGCGACGATTCGGCTCACGCGGCAGGTTCTCGTCGACATCTATCTCGGCAAGGTCTTGAAGTGGAATGATCCGCTCATTGCCAAGCTCAATCACGGTGTGAATCTTCCTGACATGCCGATCGTGGTAGTCCACCGCTCCGACGGCTCGGGAACGAGCTACATCTTTACGGATTTCCTCAGCCATGTTTCGCCGGAATGGAAGAGCAAGGTCGGCGTGGGCAAGAGCGTATCGTGGCCGGCGCCCAGCTCGGTCGGCGCGAAGGGCAACGAGGGGGTGGCAGGCCAGGTTAAAAGCACGCCCGGTGCAATCGGCTACGTCGAGCTGGCGTACGTTATCGAAAACCACATGCCCGCGGTGATGCTCCAGAATCGCGGCGGCAAATGGGTGACGTGTTCACAGGATACGGTCGCTGCCGCGGCGGCCACGAGGCCCGAAGTAGACCCAACGAACTTCTCGATCGTTGATGCGACCGGGGCAAACTCTTACCCGATCTCGGGCTACTCGTGGGTCGTAGTGTATAAGAAGCCGCCGGATTCGGCGCGCGCCAAGATTCTCTACAACGTGCTCTCGTGGCTCGTTGGCTCACAGGGACAGGCGAACGCAAAGTCCGTCGACTACGTTCCGCTCCCGGAGAACGTGCAGGCTGCAGCGCAAGCGACGCTCAAACAAATGCAGCACTGATTGCAAAACGCTGAGCCGCGGTTTCGACGCCTAGCACGCTTTGTGAGCCCCGCCGATCGCGGCTTTGCCGCGATCGTGTACGGCGGAAGCGTTCTCTTTGCGCTGCTGATCGCAGGGCTCTTCGTCGAACTCGTGCTCGGCTCGTGGCCGTCGATCGCCGCCTTCGGCCCGTCGTTCATTTGGAAGAGCTCGTGGGATCCAATTACGAGCAAGTTCGGCGCGCTCCCGATGATCTACGGTACCGTGGTGACGTCGTTTATCGCGATCGCACTGGCGGCGTTCGTCGGTATCATGGCGGCGGTTTTCCTGGCGGACTTCGCGCCGCGATGGTTGGCCACGCCCCTTTCGTTTCTCATCGAGCTGCTGGCCGCGGTGCCCAGCGTCGTGTACGGCCTGTGGGGACTCTTCGTGCTGGCCCCGTTCGTGCGAACGACAATTGGGCCGGCACTTCAGCACGCGTTGGGCTGGACGCCGCTATTCTCTGGGCCAATTTACGGCGTCGGGCTGCTGACCGCCGGGATCATCCTGGCATTGATGATCGTTCCCACCGTTACGGCGATCTCGCGGGACGTTATCGCGGCGATTCCACGCGACTTGCGGGAGGCATCGGCGTCGCTGGGAACGACGAAGTGGGAAACCGCAACGCGTGTGGTGTTGCCGGCGGCGCGGGTCGGCATCTTCGGCGCGTGCGTGCTCGGACTGGGGCGCGCATTGGGCGAGACGATCGCCGTGACGATGGTCATCGGAAACCGTCCGGAGATCTCGGCGTCGCTCTTTGCGCCCTCGTACACCTTGGCCAGCGTGATTGCCAACGAGTTCACGGAGGCGACGACCGGCATCTACATCAGCGCGCTGATCGAACTCGGACTGATCCTGTTCGTGGTCAGCATAATCGTCAACGCGCTGGCGCGGCTCATGATTTGGAGCGTGCGCGGTTCGCGCGCATAACAGATGACAACGCCGAGCGACGCAATTGACGAGCGCGGATTCTCGCCGCGATACCGGCGGCTAGGGCGCCGGCGCATCTACGCGTCGCTCGGCACCGCTTTGGCGCTGTGCTGCGCGGCGATCGCCGCGGGTGCGCTGCTGGTGATCTTGTTCTACGTGGCGGTGCAAGGCATCGGCGCCATCAACTGGGCATTTCTCACGCAGTTGCCGCACCCGGTTGGCGTTCCGGGCGGCGGCGTCGGAAACGGCATCCTCGGGATGCTGATCATTATCGGTCTGGCAACCGCTATGGCCGTCCCGCTCGGGCTTCTGACGGGGATCTATCTCGCGCTGTTCGGACGCGGTGCGATTCCGGAGGCCCTGCGTTTTCTCTCCGACGTTCTGTCGGGCGTTCCGAGCATTGCAATCGGGCTCTTTGCGTATGCCGTTTTGGTGGCCCCGCTAAAACACTTCTCCGGTTTCTCAGCATCCTTTGCCTTCATGATGCTGATGCTCCCGCTGCTGGTTCGCACGTCGGAGCAAGCGATTCGCTCCGTGCCGCAGACCGTGCGGGAGGGCGCTCTGGCGCTGGGGATGTCGAATTTCCGCGCGACAATGTTCATCGTGCTGCCGACGGCGCGCCCGGCGATCATTACAGCGCTGCTGCTGGCGATTGCGCGGGTCACCGGCGAGACGGCGCCCCTCCTCTTCACCGCCTTTGGCAGCCAGTTTTGGGAGACCAGTCCGAATAATCCAATGGCGGTGCTCGCGCTCCAAGTTTTCAACTACGCTATTTCGCCGTACCCGAACTGGCAGCAGCAGGCGTGGGGCGGCGCGTTATTGTTGATCGTGGCGGTGTTTGTGCTGAGTTTGGGCGCCCGGTTCATGTTACGCCGGGCGATGCGAGGGCTCGACGCGTGAGTGCTGCGACGCTCAACGGCGAGCTGCTCGCCGCCAACGATCTGAGCGCGTACTACGGAGAGCGAAAGGCGGTCGGCAACGTTTCGATTGCGTTCCGGCGCGAAGCGGTGACCGCGCTGATCGGACCATCCGGGTGCGGCAAGACGACGCTGCTACGCTGCTTCAATCGCATTCACGAGCTGAGCTTTGAAGCTCGCGTCGAGGGAAGCGTATTGCTTGACGGGCAGGACATCTACGATGGCGGCGTCGATCCGATGGCGATTCGTCGGCGCGTTGGGATGGTGTTTCAACGCCCCAATCCATTTCCGACGCTGTCGATTCTCGACAACACCGTCGCGTCCGCGGGACGATCGTTAAACCGGCGGCGGAAGCTCGAAGTGGCGGAGCGCGCGTTGCGTTCGGCGGCGCTGTGGGATGAGGTCAAGGATAAGCTCAAGGCCAGTCCGTTGCGGCTCTCCGGCGGTCAGCAGCAGCGGTTATGCATCGCGCGTGCGGTGGCGGCTGAGCCCGAAGTATTGTTGATGGATGAGCCGACGGCGTCGCTCGATCCGATTGCGAGCGCGGTGATCGAAGAGCTGATGGCGTCGCTGGCCGATCAGTTCACGATCGTTGCGGTAACGCACAACATGCAACAAGCCGCTCGCGTTTCCGACGTGACGGCTTTCATGCTCGCCGACGAAACCGGTACGGGGCGGCTGATCGAAGTCGACGATACCGCAAAGCTCTTCACTAAACCCAGCGATCGCCGCACCGAGGACTACATCACCGGCCGGTTCGGCTAGGAGAACATGTTGAGAAAGCTGCTCCTTTCCACGATGCTCGCCGTTGCAGGTTCCTTATGGCTTACCTCGGTCGCGCGTGGCGACGATCCCGGACGTATCAACGCATACGTGACTCCATACTACGATTCGTCCGGCCCGGTTATTCGCATCGGAAAATACAGTGCCGGCCTAGCCTCAAAGAACCCCGGTGATTTCGTTGCAACGATTCTGAGGATGAAGAAGCAGTGGCGTGACCTCAACCTTATAGAGCTATACGTCGGCGCGATTCGCCTCTACGATCTTGGATATCGCAAGGAGGCAACGTACTGGTTCTACACGGCGCAGTATCGGGGGCGTCTGTTCGGCCTGCTCATCGACCAGAAAAAGATGGGAAGCATCGGCAACCGGGGCTTCGAGCTGTTTCACGCGCAGGACGCATTTTTCCAGCTTGTTGGACCCGACATTAACGGGTATGCATTTGGCGATATCGACTGGCTCGTCGGGATAATCCGACGTGTTCAAAACGATAATCGAACGGTGCCGAACCTTCAGACCATCTATCCGGGAGTAGCGGTTAAGCCGAAGTCGCAATGGCAATCGCAGAACTTGGAGCTCGATATGGACTTAGGACAGCTTGCAGGCTTGTTGACGAGCAAAAAAGACGAAATCCGGCGGCAGCGAGCGCAAAACGGGACGCAGGCGCGCTTCTCGCAGCTGCCGGAAAGGCAGTTTCCGGGCGGGCTGTAGGCCACGACGCGAGGCGATGGGACTGCATAGCTTCGCTCAGGGAGCCGCGGGGAGATCGTCGTAGCGGCGGAGGCGATAGATGATCGTTGACACGCCCCAACTGGCGACGAAGACGACGACGATGATGGCACCGAGCGTGCCGAAGTTGTCACTCAACGCGTTGATGCCGTTCCAGATTCCTCCACTGAGCTTGAACCGAAGGCCGACGATCCCGGCGACCTCAATGCCGCCGACGATGAGGGCGACGAGCACCGACACGAGTGTGATGACCATGTTGTAGTAGAGCTTGCGCAGTGGTTTGAGAAACGCCCAACCGTAAGCCCCCAGCATCAAGATTCCGTCGGTCGTGTCGAGCAGCGACATGCCGGCGGTAAAGAGCAGCGGAAAGATCAAAATGTCGTACACCGGGAGGCCTTTACCGGCCTCGACGGCGGCGATGCCGAGCAGTCCGACTTCAGTCGCGGTATCGAATCCCAGGCCGAAGAGCACCCCTATCGGATACATGGACCAGCTGCTCGTGACCATCCGCAGCAGCGGCCGGAAGAAGCGTCCCATCAGGCCGCGCCGATCGAGCATCGCGTCCACGCTGCGCTCGCAATATGCTTGACCGCTGCTCGCGGTGCAGAAGGCGCGATAGATGTCTGCGAAGACGAAGAGATTGATCGCCGCAATCACCAGCAGAAATGCGGCCGAGATCGATGTGCCGACGAGGCTGCCGATGCTCTGAAGCGCGGGGAGTTGGGTCTTTACGACCGTTGCGGCGAGCGCGATGGCGACCGTCAGCGCGATGACAACCGTCGAGTGCCCAAGTGAGAAGAACAATCCGACGGCGACGGGACGTTTGCGCTCTTGCATGAGTTTGCGCATGACGTTGTCGATTGCGGAGATGTGATCGGCATCTACCGCGTGGCGCAAACCGAAGGTGTATGCGAGTACGGCGGTTCCGATGAGCAGCGGGTGCCCGTGGAACGCGATAAACGCCGAGATCCAGGCGACGACGTTGAGACCGATCAGGAATGCATACACGAAACAGGTCCGCTCGCGGGGGCTCACTGCGTACCGTCCTCCAAAAGCTTGCGTGCTGCGTCGGCGTAAACGGGATGGAACTGCGGATCGGCTTGCAGCGCGGCGGCGAGCCGGCGGCGCGCCTCACGACGATGGCCGGTATGCCACGCGATGAACGCGACGTGATACTGCAGCTCGGGATCTTGCGTGCCGCAGCGCGCGGCCCGCTCGGCATACACGCGAGCCTCTCGCCATCGTCCCGTCGCGGCGAGCACCCACGCCATCGTGTCGTCGGCATATATCTCGTCGCCGCGTTTGGCGAGGTCGGAGCGCGCGGCTGCAAGCGCCTGGGCCAGATGTTCGCGATGTTCCGCGCCGTACATCGCCAACAAGCGATCGTTGATGCCCTGTGCGTTGAACAACACTTGCTCTGCGTGAATCAACGCGTCGGTTTTTTGCGCGTCGTCCGCCTTGCCCAACGCGCGTTCGGCATCGACTTTGTACCCCAGCGCCTGCGGCAGCGGGTAGAGGTCGGCGCTTCGCGCGGCGGCCGCCAGGGCGCGCGGCCAGTCGTGCGCTGCGCGGAAAAATTTCGCTTCGTACAAGAGTGCCGCGGCATTATCGGGATAGATCCGGAGCGACTCGACAAATTCTCGTCCTGCCGCGGCGCGGTCGCCGGCTTCGAATGCCAGCTGTGCGTCGCGCAGGTGATACCAAGATCGCGTGTACGCGGGGATTTCGATCATGCGATCGACGATCGCGGTCGCGTGGCTCATTTCGACCCGCGCGAAGTTGAGATTGCCCGTCAACTCGTCGTAACGAGCCTGGATGGAGATCCACGTGGGATTCTCGGACTCGTGCGGGCGGAGAAGGACGCGATTGGCCTCGCGGTAACGGCCGAGTTCCAGAAGCAGCGACGCCGTCTGCACGCGAGCGTTGTCGTCGAATGGCTCGGCACGTACCGCCGCCTGCTCGGCGTTGACCGCATTGATGAACTGGTGCAGCGAAAGGTCGCTCGACGCAAGGACTTCGAGAGCCTGGACGTTACCCTGCGGCTGCAGGCGCAGGGACCGTATGGCCTGCAGCTTTGCGCGGGTCACGTCGCCGAGATCACCCGCTTCGCGGAAGCGCTGCAGATATGCACCGGCCAGCATGCGCGCGGTGATTTGATCTTGAGGATCGCGTCGCGCTTGCGTTTCGTAAAAGGCGATAATGCTATCGCGGTTGCGGTAGTCGGTGGAAAGCGGTGCGCTCGGAATCGTGGTCGCCTGCACCCGGTGCGCGGCAAACCAGGGCCACACGGCTCCGAGAGCGATCGCCGTCACGAAGACGGCGATCGCGGGGCCTGCTTTCGGAGGCACGTGGCTCAAATCGGAGCTTGGATGTAGGGGAACGTTGTCGTGTTCATCTTGTCGTATCCGACATTGTCGGTCGTCAGACAGGGGGCTTCCTTATGATCGTCGGGGATGAGGTGGAGCGCCGACAGCGTGTTTCCGAAGAGCGCGCCGAGCGAAATGTCGATAATGTCGTCGCTGAGAGCGCGGCCGCCGAACTTACTGCCGGTCGCGCCGCCGGTTTCGTAACCGAGATAGGACGCGGTTGTGACGTTTTGGGAAAGATCGACCTTCATCACGTTCGGATAGAGAACTGCCTGCAGGGTGGCTGCGGTCGTTTCGCTGCGGAAGTTCAACGCGAATGACTTGATCTGCGATTTCAGGACCGGATCTGCGTATGGCTCCGAGCGATTCGTCTTGTTGTGGTCCTCGAAGGCTTCGAACGCCTCTTTGACTGCGGGCCGCGCGAGCAATTCGATCTGCGTATACGTGGTCGCGCCGGGCGACGAGCTCGGGGGCGTGAACGGATTGAGCGTCGAGCTCGAGCTGCACGCGGCGACGACTGCTCCGGCAAGGGCTGCGGTAACGAGAAGGATAGTGAAGCGAAGGTTCATTGCATTTTCTCCTATTCCGCGTGGCCGTCGGGCGTTGCGGTAGCGGCCCAGAGTCCGATCACGCCCGGGCTTCCGCTCCCCGGGGCCAACATCGCCTTGGGCATTTCGATCACGATCGAGATGACGTTGTAGGGGGTCAAGAAGTCCTGAGGCCGCTTGATCGCGCAGTCGTTTGAACCGGCCGTCCCGTAATTTACGCCATTGAGGATGATGGGTTGAGAAGATTTTGCGAACCGGAATGAGGTCGCGGTCGCCGGTGGCGTGTGCGGATGATTCTGATAGTTGCGGTCCGGAATGATCTTGAAGAACTGGGCGAGGTCGAAGAAGAACGGGTCGCGGCGGGGCCCGACGAAGACTTTGATCTGGCCATGGTCTAGCCTCGAAACCTTCCCAAACGCAAACGTTCCGGTTTTTGCTACGAGGGTGTTTTTGGTTCCGACTTCATTAGGCGCCGCGGGGCCGTAGAGCGTAATGCGCTGATCGGTGCCGGAACTGTCGGCGGTGAATTGCACTACCGTGTTCTCGGTGAAGGCACCGCTCGCAACGCCGTTGTTCGCGATTTTGAACTGATAGAGCACGTTGGGATCGAGTGCAATGCCCGAAGTCATTCCCATCGGAATCAACGGGCGGATATTCATTGCTAATGCGACTTTGCCGGCGTCGTGCGGGTTCGGAAAGGCAAAGACGTCAGTGATGTCGGCGAGCGGGTTGGCGACGACGGTCGGCGAGTCTTGATGATCAGACCCTCGAGCCACTCGCAGAGTATAGAGCGAGATCGAGAACGCGAGCAAAAAGACTGCCGAGGTCGACAGAACGGAACGAAGCACTCTCACGGTATTTCCTTTCGAAATGAGTTGAGGGCGAACGGGGTGATTGCAAGCAGCGTGTGAAGACCTTGAACGACCATCGTCGCGCCGATGACGGAGATGACGATGCCGGTAAATAGCGGCGCGAGGCGCGCGAGGCGATTAAAGCCGCTGCGTCGCTGCAGCCAGGCAGCGCCATGCACGACAGCCAGCCCAAGACCGGCGAGAATCGACGCCAGACCCAAGCTAAATACGACGATGAGCAGCATGCCGTAGCCGACGCGGTGCAGATGCAGCGCCGTCAACAGAACGACGATGGCGGCCGGACAGGGCGCGATGCCGCCACTTGCCGCCGCGATGACGGCGCTGGGGAAGTGCAGCGGCGCCGTCCCAGGAATCGCGTGGTCATGGTGATCGTGCGAGCGAGTGCGGTCGTGCGAATGCGAGGGCGCGATGCGTTTGATGGCTGCGGCAAGGCTGCGCGCGCCGATCACCGCGACCGCGGCGCCCGAAAGCAGCGTGATCCACGTGAAGATACTCTCGGTCGCGAAACCCGCCGCGACGAACAGCAGCAGCCCGAGGAGAAAGACCGCGATCGTGTGCGCGAACGTTAGCGCGCCGGCGAGCACGACGGCTTGTTTAAACGTTGCGCGCGCGCCGACCAGCGTGAAGGCTAAGAGGGCTTTGCCGTGCCCCGGCTCGAGGCCGTGCAGCGCACCAAGTCCGAACGCAGCCAGGATCGTAAGGAGAATTAAAATCGGCGTCTGCCGTCCGCGTGAAAAGAGATCGGCGAGCAGCGACGAGCGCGTGATCGAGATTGCACTCCCCGAGAAGGGTGCGCTTCCGGAAATGAGGACGCGTGTGATGCGGCCTCCGGCAAAGGTGAACGTGGCGCGATCGTTATGCCGGGGCGAGCCGATCAACGCGCTTGGATACGAACGAAGCGCGCGCGTTGGGTCGGTGGCGCCGGAGAGAACGATGTCTTTCCAGCCGATGCGGCGGTCGGCGTAGACGCGATCGTTCACCGCCACCGTAGCTTGACGCGGCAGCGCAGCGGTGTAGTCGCCGATCCAGTAGAGCGTCGGGAGGCCGCCGGCGCCGGGGTGGGTCGTCGCGGCAGCGTGCCGGAGCTCCAACTGCAGCGGTGTGTCGTTTGCGGTTATCGAGAGATCGCGCGAAACGCGCAGCGCTTCTTCGTCGACCCACGCCTGGACGCGGGAATGCGTCCAGCCGTCGGCGTGCATGATTTGAAACGTCGGTATCTCGGCAATGTCGAGAACGTAGTGGACGTTTAGGCGCCCGCCCTCCGGCCGCAATACCGCGAGGTGGTTGATCGTGAAGTTTCCTAGGGGATGCGCGGCGGCTTGCCGGCACGCCATTGCGGAAAACGTGAGCGCCAGGATGGCCGACCATCGCCACCGAGTCATCGTGCGTGCTCCTCCAAGTAGAACTTACCGGTCAAACGGCGGCCGCACGGTTCTGGATGTGGGCGTTTGAAAAAAAATCGGATTGGGCCGACGGCGAGGAGTCGGAGGGCGCTCACGAAAAGCTCCGGCCATGGAAATGACCGTTTCGCAATCGCTACACGCGCAGGTACTGGCCACGATCGAACGCCGGCATCTGCTGACGCATCCATTTTATGTCGCCTGGACGAAGGGCGAACTAACGCGCGAACAGCTCAAGCAGTACGCGGGGCAATACTTTCATCACGTGCTCGCGGAACCGACCTATTTGAGCGCCGTTCATTCCAATACGCCGCATTTTGCCAGCGACGGAAAGAGCGATCTCGGGCCGCGCCAGGCGATCTTGCAGAATCTAATTGATGAAGAGCTGGGGCCGGAGAATCACCCCACGCTCTGGAAGCGCTTCGCCGCGGCGCTCGGGCTTTCGGAAGACGACCTTGTGGCCGTCGTGCCGCTACCGGCGACCCAACGGCTCATCGCGACGTTTAGAGAGTTGTGCCGGAATCGGCCATACTACGCGGGGATGGCCGCACTGCACGCGTTTGAATCGCAAGTGCCGGCGATAGCCGCCGTGAAGATCGAGGGGCTGCGACGATACTACGGCATGACCGATGCATCGTCTGTGGAATTCTTTAGCGTGCACGAGAAGGCGGACGTCGTTCACTCCGCCGTGGAGTGGCGCTTAATCGAGCACGCCGCCGATTCGGATGCAAAGCGCGCCGAAGTGGTGGCCGCGACGGAAGAAGCGTGCGACGCGCTGTGGCAGTTCTTGAGCGGCGTTTACGAAGTCTGCTAAAGCACTAGGGCCAAGGAGGGGTCATGTTTCAAGGTCGAGTGGCGTTGGTAACGGGGGGTACGCGCGGCATCGGCGCGGCAATTACCGAGATCCTTGCCCAGAGCGGAGCATCGGTTGCGGCCGGATACAATCGCGGGAAAGAAAGCGCCGAGAAGTTTCAGCAGCGGATGGCTGAGCAAGGTGCGAAGATTTCCGTCCATCAAGGGCGAGTTAACGACGCCGACGACTGCAACCGCGTCGTCAAGGAAGTGATGGATAATTTCGGGCGTGTCGATTACCTGGTCAACAACGCGGGAATCACGGTCGACAAGACGGTGCGTAAAATGACGGTTGACGACTGGCGTCAAGTTCTCGACGTCAACCTTTTAGGCGCGTTCCAGATGACGAAGGCGGTGCTGGAGCACATGATCGAACGCGGCTCGGGGCGTATCGTGAACATCAGCTCGGTGATCGGGGAAACCGGCAACATCGGGCAGGCCAACTATGCCGCATCGAAGGCCGGATTGTTTGGATTTTCCAAAAGTTTGGCGCTCGAGATGGCACAACGCGGCATCACCGTCAACTGCGTCGCACCGGGATTCATCGCGACCGAAATGGTCTCCGCGATTCCGGAAGCCGCTCTCTCGAAAGTCGTCGAGAAAATCCCACAGCGCCGGTTGGGCCGGCCCGAAGAGGTCGCGCGGGTAGTGCGGTTTCTGCTTGAGGATGAGTCGAGCTACATCACGGGCGCGGTGTACTCAATCAACGGCGGCTTAGATATGTGACCCCCGACCTTGAGTGGGCGGAGCCCTTCGACGAGCTCGGGGTGACGAGGGAGGGGAAGCGGGCTGGGGTTGGGTAAATCTAGCGCGTGAGTAGTTTACCGCTCAAAGGGCGCGTCGGGATCGTTACCGGGGGTTCCCGCGGAATCGGCGGCGCGATCAGCACGGTGTTGGCCGAAGACGGCGCAACGGTCGCCGTGCTCGGCTTGCCGGAGGACCGCGCGAGAACGCAACGCCTAGCCGCCAGACTCAACGGCGCAGCCAGGCGATTGCATTACTACGAGAGCAACGTGGGAATTTTCGAAGAATGCCGGATGGCCGTGGAGGGCGTGCTCCGCGAGCACGGGCGAATTGATTTCCTCGTCAACAACGCGGGGATTACCCGCGATCACACGGTTCGCAAAATGACGGTCGAGGAATGGGAAGCGGTCCTGAAAGTCAATCTTTCAGGGCCGTTTTTTATGATTAAAGCCGTGCTCGAGACAATGGTGGAGCAGGGTTTCGGCCGGATCGTGAACGTCAGCTCGGTTGTCGCCGAGAGCGGCAACTTTGGGCAGGCTAACTATGCTGCCGCAAAAGCCGGCCTGCTCGGTCTGACCAAGACCGTGGCATTGGAAGTGGCAAAGAAGGGGATAACCGTCAACGCGGTCGCGCCGGGCTTCATCGACACCGACATGACGAAGGCGATGCCGTCTGAGGTCATCCAACACGCGATCGCGCAAACGCCCAAACGCCGGCTCGGCAAACCCGAGGAAGTCGCACGGCTCGTTCGGTTCCTGCTTGACGAGAAAGCGGGATACATCACCGGCGCGGTCTACAATATCAACGGCGGCTGGTACATGTGATGACGGAGGCGTTTTCGCCCGAATCCATAGCGCCCGAAGAGCTGCGTTACGGC
>Ga0070766_10000052_pt1 | contig 42858 bp, 32 predicted proteins | sample HubBroMetageWFT6_FD_69782 | JGI IMG/M metagenome (GOLD analysis project Ga0070766, IMG submission 69782) | Warmed and freeze-thawed soil microbial communities from the Hubbard Brook experimental Forest, New Hampshire - Hubbard Brook CCASE Soil... | ecosystem: Environmental > Terrestrial > Soil...
GCTGCGGATACATCTCCTTCTGCACCAGCGCGGCATGGAAATGGCCGGGATCGACGATGACGAGGCGGAGGTCTGACATGGGCCGAGAGCCGGGCGCTGATTATCGTATCGACAAGCTATACGCGTCGCGGTCCGGCGTTGCTATGATCCGCACCGAAGCCGCCGCCCGCATCGCGAGGATGCCATGCCCGATTTCACGGTCACCCCACTGACCCCCTCGATCGGCGCCGAGATCTCCGACATCGATCTCGCCGCGCCACTGGACGGCGCGGCCCGCGAGCGCCTGAACCGGGCTCTGGCCGAGCACCTCGCGCTGGTCTTTCACGACCAGTCCCTCTCTCCTGATCAATATTTGCTGGCTGCAGAGGCCTTCGGGCCGCCGATGCGGCAGCATTACTCGCAGCACAACATGCCAGAATATCCGGATATTGGCCTCGTCTGGCACCGCAACGGCCAGCGCCCAGCGGAACGTTGGCACACCGATCATACCAACCGTGAACGGCCGCCGGCGGCGACGATGCTCTATGGCGTGGAGATCCCGTCGGCCGGCGGCGCAACCAGCGTCGCCAGCATGCGCGCCGCCTTTGCCGTTCTGCCGGAAGCAGAGCAGCGGCGTCTGGAGGGGCTGCGCACGGTCAACAGCCTCGACGGCGGCAAGACCGACACCCGCCCCGAGGATTGGGAAAAGTACAGTCCGCCGATCGTACACCCGATGGTCCGCACGCATCCGGTGCATGGCTCGAAGGCGGTCTATTTCCATATTACCAAGACGCTCAACATCGAGGGTATGAGCCCAGAGGAAAGCCGGGCCTATCTGAGCGGGCTTCTCGAACGGATGATCCGGCCCGAGATCGTTTACCAGCACCGCTGGCGCAGAGGCGACGTGCTGGTCATCGACAATCGCGCGACGATGCACCGCGCGCATGGCGATTACGACCGCAACGAAAGCCGCGTCCTGTGGCGCATCATCGTCGAGGGCGACCGCCCGCGGCTGAACTAAGCCGCATTGGCGAGCCTGCCGTTCTGGCTGTTTTCGTTTCGGCACGGGGTCGCCATGGTGCCTCAGATGCGCGAGGTTCTAAGGGTCTGAGACACGTATCGCGTGCAGGGGTGGGCTTGACCCGTCGCTAAGGATGCTGGAGAAATCCGCTTTCGGTGATTCCTGTCGCGTTGCTTTGCCGTCGCCAAACGCCAGTAGTCGAGTGCATGGGAGAGATTTTTCGCCACGAACCGCCCGCGCAGGAGCTAGAATTCACCGGTGAAAGGTGGACATCGGCTGCCCATGGCCAAATCGAAATTGAGCACCTTCACCGGTATTTCCTTGCGCGTGACTTGTGTCATGGCAAAGATGTTCTCGATATTGCCTGTGGCGAAGGATACGGAACGGCATTGCTGGCGCAAGTCGCGCGCCGGGTGACCGGGATCGACATCGATCGTCCAACCCTGGCCCATGCGGCGGCCCAATATGTCCGGCCAAACCTGCGGTATGTTGCCGGCGACGCGCGCGCGATCCCGGTGGCGACGGCTTCGGTCGACACCGTTGTCTCGTTCGAGACGCTCGAGCATTTTGCCGAGCAGGACGCATTTCTGCTTGAGGTGCACCGCGTCTTGCGAACCGGCGGTCTGCTGGTGATCTCCACGCCGGATTGCGATGTCTATTCGCCGGTAGGCGCGGGGGCCAACGCCTATCACCTGCGTGAGCTCTCACGCGAGGAATTCGTTGCAGTTCTTTCGCGCCGTTTTCGCCATGTTGCTGTTTCCGCGCAGCGTGCGCTGGTCGGATCGGCGATCATCCCACGCTACCCGGAGCCGGCGCTCGCCACTGCGGTTACATTCGAACGACGCGACGATCGCCACTTGGAGCGGAGTGATGGACTGCCGCGCGCGGTCTACCTGCTCGCCTGCGCGTCGGACCATCCTATCGCCGCGCCGGTCGGCCCGAGTCTTTATATTCACAGCCCGGAAGCAGATAGCGTCGAGGCGTCTGCTGAAATCGCGCGCCTAGCCGACCAGTTGGCCGATCTCGCGCGGGCTCGCGATGCTGCGCAGGCCATGGCCGAGGCGGCGCGGCAGGCGACGGCAGGCGTGGAAAGCGAGATCGCGCGCCTCCGCGATGCGCTGTCCCTTGCCGAAGAAGACATGTGGCAGCGCGCCGGCGCGGCGGAGACGATGCGGGCCGAGATCGCCACGCTGAATGGAGCGCTCTCGGAGGCCGAGCGACGGCTGCGGGAGGATGCGGAGGAGGCGGCGCGAATACGTGCCGAGATTGGCGGGATGCGCCTCATGCTCGAGGGGGCGATGCGGGCGGCGGAAGACGCCGCGACGATGCAAGCGGAAATCGCATCTCTCCAAAGCGCGCTGGCGACGGCACGGCAGGTCGGGCGCGCGGCGCTCGAGGCCCTCGCGAGGGGTCACGCCGTTCTAGCGCCGGTTCCAGATCCGGCTGGATGGCGGCAGTTGTTGCGGCGGATGTTCGCTTGGAGCCGGCGCCGCTCTGCGAGCAAGGCGAACCCGCCTGCGCAATCGTCGCCCGCCCAGCTCGGCGAGGCCCTGCCGGCGCGCGCGCCGCGCTGATCGCAGTGTGACCTATCGGCGTATCGCCATGCTCCAGCCTTCCGCCTTGCGACGAACGCTGATGACGATTACCCGCGCCGATCGTGCCCGCGATGCCGGGCGGTGGACGACGGCTGCCCGTCTTTATAGAAAAGCGCTCAACCGATCCCCGGACAATCCGCCAATCTGGGTGCAGTACGGCCATGCGCTAAAAGAGGCGGGCCGATGTTCGGAAGCTGAAGCAACCTATCGCACTGCGATCTCGTACGATCCGGATAGCGCCGACGCCCACCTCCAGCTCGGCCATGTCCTGAAGATCCAGGGTAAGAGGAGCGAAGCGGAAGTCTCCTACCTTATCGCCGCCGTGCTCGACCATTCTTCGCCCGAGCCGATACGCGAGCTTGGCGGGTTTGGCTGGTCGGCAGCGGTCTTGTCGGAGCTCAAGCAACTGGCGGGCGTCAACCCGGCGGGAAGCTGCACGCCGGGTGAGCCGAGCCGAGCGTCGTCGGCGACGGAAGGCGAGATCGATCGGCTGTGCGAAGTGCTGTCCGAGGCCGAGCGGAAGTCCCGCAGATTGGCAACGGCGGCGGCGGGAATGCAAAGCGAGATCGCCGCGCTCCGTGGCGCGCTCTCCCGCACGCTTCATGACGACAGCGCGTTATCGGCCGGCACCCAAGAATGACGTGGTTTGGCCGCAGCGGCCCGAAACCGAGCGTCATCAGCCGGGCCGATCGGGCGCGCGAGACGGGTGACTGGGCCGCGGCAGCGCGGCTCTACCGCACCGCTCTCGACCGTAATCCCCGCAATCAGCCGATCTGGGTGCAATATGGCCATGCGCTCAAAGAATCGGGCGATGCGCTGCGGGCGGAAAGCGCGTACCGGGTAGCGATCGCCTGCGACCCCCACTGCGCCGACGCGCACCTGCAACTTGGCCATGTGCTGAAAATTCAGGGCCGCGCGAAGGAGGCCGAGGCGGCCTACCTGCGCGCCTTCACCATAGACAGCGCCGTCTCAGACCCGCTGCGCGACCTGCTCACGCTCGGCTGGTCGGAGCAGGACATCCGCGAGCTTCGGCGGCAGGCCGAAGCGGAACCGTCGACCGCACCGCCCGCTGACCCCGATTCCAGCAAAGCGCGCGGGCGTCTCTTCGATCTCCTGAGGGACGAGGTCGGCGAGGATGCTGCGCGCCGGATTTCAGGCTATTTCGAGATCATCGAAGCCGTAGGCAGATCCCGGCAATCGGGCGAACCGAGCCGTCAACGGCTGCTCGGTTCGCTCGTGCGGCAGCTGCGCGTGCTCTCGGAGACGGCAAACACGCCGCGGCCGGTTGAGGCCTCGGTCATCATCCCGGGTTTCAATCATGTCGAGTATACGATTGCAGCGGTCATCTCACTGCTCGAGCACAATTCAAACACTCGTTATGAGATCGTCATCGGCAACGATAACTCGTCCGACGAAACCGAAGCGGTGCTTTCCGACCTGGGCGGCGTTGTACGCTGTATTACCCACGCGGAGAACCAAGGCTTCATCCGCAATTGCAATCTTTGCGCACAGCACGCGGCCGGCAATTATCTGGTGCTGCTTAATAACGATACGATCGTTGTCGACAACTGGCTCGACGAGATCCTCGCGCCCTTCGAACGCTTTACCGGCGTCGGCCTTGTCGGCTCGAAGCTGCTGAATGCCGACGGCACGCTGCAAGAGGCGGGCGGTATCATCTGGCGCGATGGGACCGGCTGGAATTTCGGCCGTGGTCAGGATCCGACCTTGCCGGAATTCAGCTACCTCAAAGAAGTCGATTATGCCTCGGGCGCTGCCATCGCCTTGCCGAGAAGAGTGTGGGATGCCGTTGGTGGGTTCGACGAGCGTTACACCCCGGCCTATTTTGACGACTCCGATCTGGCGTTCGCGTTGCGGGCGCGCGGCCTGCGTGTGCTGTATTCCCCCGGCGCACAGGTGATCCATCACGAGGGGATTTCGAACGGCACCGATATCGAGACCGGCATCAAGGCTTATCAGGCCGAGAACCGGCGGAAATTCGTCGAAAAATGGGGCGCCGTGCTGCGGTCGCAGCACGCCGCCGACGGACACGCCGCATTTATCGCGCGGGATCGCAGCCGGTGGCGCAAGCACATCCTGGTGATCGACCACTACGTCCCGCAATTCGATCGGGACGCGGGCTCTCGAACGATCTTCGCCTATTTGAAAATGTTCGTCGATGCCGGGCTGCAGGTGGCGTTCTGGCCGGACAATCTACAGCGCGACCGCACGTACGCCAAGACATTGCAGGATCTCGGCATCGAAGTGTTGTACGGACAACAGCTGAGCGGCCGATTTTCCGAGTGGATTGACGAAAACGGCGGCTATCTGGATTACGTCTTATTCAGCCGTGCGCATATCGCGCTTAACTATATCAATGAAGTCGCAGAGCGAACGCGAGCCCGAAGGCTTTATTACGGGCATGATCTACATGCCGTGCGCCTGGAGCGGGAATACGCGACGACTGCGCGACAGCAGCTCCTGAGCGAGATCGAATTTTGGCGGCGAGCCGAGCTCGATACATGGGAGCAAGCCGATGTCGTGTACTACCCGGCGGCGGAGGAGGTGGACGCCGTGCGACGCGAGCTGCCGGGCAAAGCGGCGCGGGTGCTGACCCCCTATGTCTATTCCGAGCGCGAGATTGCGGCAACGCGAGCGCGGGTCGGGCGCAGCCGCACCGGTCCTCCCTCGATCCTGTTCGTCGGCGGCTTTCGCCACCGTCCCAACATCGAGGCGGCGACCTGGCTGGTCCATGACATCCTGCCCCGCCTCAAGAGGCTGGTTCCGGGCATTGCGACCGTCATCGCCGGCGCGTTTCCGCCGCCAGCGGTGAGAGGCCTGGTCGCCGAGGATATCCTCGTCACCGAATATGTTTCCGACCCGGTGCTGGAGTGGCTCTATCGATCGGCTGCGGTCGCTGTCGCTCCGCTCCAGTTCGGTGCCGGCGTCAAGGGGAAGGTCGTCGAGGCGATGCGGTTTGGCGTGCCGATGGTGACCACGATCGCGGGAATTCAAGGGCTGGCTGGTGCCAAGGGGGTTGTCGAGATCGCCAACACAGCGGAAGAGTTTGCCGAGGCCACCGCCAGGCTCATCAGGGATCCAGGACTTGCCCGGCAGCGCGCGCTCCAGGGCCTCGATTTTGTCGAACGTGAGTTTGGCTATGCAGCCGCGGCCCGCCGGATCGCAATCGACATTCCCGAGCTAGCTGTTCTCGCCGACGGCCCGGGCTTTTTGCGCCGATAGGCGGCCTTTATGAAGCTCGTTCAATGACGGACTATTCGAGCCGCGCGGAAGCTCAGATCAGACAATACGAGTCGCCGCAAGACATCCATGACCTGCCGGCCATTTTTCACTTGTGGTCAAACAGCTATTTGACTTTGCGGCTGCGTTCGGTGTTCGGCGTCAGCGGCACCACCGAATTCTATGTAAATTTTCTGGTTGAGAGCTTTAGCAGGACCGGGATCAACCGGGTGCTCAGCATCGGCGCGGGTGACGCCAGCATCGAGATCGGGATCGCCAACGCGCTGCGCGCTCGCGGTCTGACGGAGTTCCACATCGATTGCCTGGAACTCTCGCCGGTCCTGGTCGAGCGCGCCGCCGACGCGATACGACAGAACGCGTTGCGCCAAGAGGTGTTGGCGACCGTCTGCGACATCAATCTATGGCAGCCGGATGCAACCTATGGGGCGGTGATGGCGCACCACTCGCTGCACCACATCGCCAATCTTGAGCACGTCTTCGCCGCGATCGACACCGCTCTTGCCGCCGACGGATATTTCGTCACTCAGGACATGATCGGCCGCAACGGCCACATGCGGTGGCAGGAGACACTCGCCGTCGTCAATCACATCTGGAAACAATTGCCGATAGGCTTCAAATACAACCGTCAGCTTCACCGGTTGGAGCAGGAATACGATAACTGGGATTGTTCGACCGAAGGGTTTGAGGGCATACGCGCCCAGGACATTCTTCCCCTCTGTATCGAGCATTTCGAATTCCGCCGATTTTTCGGCTGGGGCGGCCTGGTCGAGGTCTTCCTCGATCGCGGGTTCGGCCCGAATTTCGATGCGGCCGACCCGTTCGACCAAGAGATCGTGCGCCGGACGCAGGCGCTGGAGGATCAGTTGATCGACGGCGGCTGGACCAAGCCGACCATGATGGCCGCGGTGATAGCGAAGCGCGCGTCGGAACCGCCGATTGTATTTCGCACGCGCACGCCGGAATTCTGTCGGCGACCGCCCGACCGCGCCGCGCCATCGCTCCCGGCATTGGATTGGCAGCTGCCGGATCGCTCCACCGAGCGCCGCGCGCGCTATTTTCGTCCGCTGACAGACGGCACGGTAATCGATTTCGGCAGGCCGACTTCGATCGCGGCGACAAGGATGACGGGCTGGTATCCGCCGGAGCCGGAGGTCGGCGGTTGCTGGAGCGCAGCAAGCAGCGCGACTGTTTTGCTGAGCCTGAGGGGCCGGTCGCCGGGGCCGCTCGCGCTCAGCTTCGAGGTATCGCCCTATATCGCGCCGAGCGAGGCACAGCAGGTCGATGTCGTCGTCAATGGGTCCGCTGCCGTCGAATGGACATTCAATGGCGGAATGGACGCCGTCTTGACGAGGGACATTGCGATCCCCGAGCAGGACGGCAAGGGCGACGATTTGCTGATCGAATTTCGTATCCACCGGCCGCGCATCGCCGCCGAAGACGGCGGTCCGGATCTGCGCTCGCTCGGTCTCCTGCTGCGGCGGCTGACTGTGACTATCGCGCGCCACAAGAGGCTGGAGCGGGTGGCTGATCCGGGACGTGCGGATTTCACTTTTCAACGCACCGGGTCGCTAACCGACCCGAGGGAACTGTGATATACACCTCGTCGAGCACTGAGGAGGGGCGCATGCTGGCCTCAGAGGTGACCGGCGATCTTCCGGAGATTATCGGAAACGAAGAAGGTCTTTATGAAGGAGACTTGATCTCATATTTGCAGATACTGTTCTTCCGGTCGACCAATCTGCATAACCCCTATCATAATTTCCGGCATATGCTGCATGTGCTGTGGCTGTGCCACAAGGCGTGCCGGTACTACCAAAAGAAGCTCACGCCACGTCAAATGCGCAGCTTGCTTGTTGCTGCGCTATTCCACGATTTTGATCATCCCGGTCATCCTCATCCACGCGAGAACGATCCGGATCGGGTAAACATCAAAATCGCCATTGTCGGCTTGCGGCGTCACATTATGCCTGGCGATCGCGAGTATCTCCCTGAGATCGAGGCGCTAATCGAAGCAACTCACTTTCCCTACAAAATCGGCAGCGACAAGCTCGATCTGCTCGGAAAAATCCTCCGTGACGCTGACCTCGCGCAAGTGCTCAGTCCGGTTTGGATTCAACAGGTCGTCATCGGCCTGGCGCAGGAATGGGAAGTGACACCGCTTGAGGTATTGAGAGCGCAACGGTCGTTTCTCGGCCGCCTTTCGTTCAACACGCAGTGGGCGCGGGAGTGGTTTCCCCAGGAACTCGTCGCGGCAAAAATCGCAGAAGCTGAAAAACTGCTGCGGCTGCTTCAGGCGGAGCCAGCCATCGTGGCTGAGGATCACGCCGCCGCAGAAGTTTCTGGCCAGGCGCCACTGGGCAAAACCCGTAACGGCTAGAATAGCTCCGGGCAATCATACCGGAGCGCTTAGCAGCACGAGGAAAGACCCTCCAAAAACGGGTGCGAACGACTTCGCTTGTGCGGCTCACGCCGAAAATAAACTCGATTTCACGATCGGACAAAGCCCGCGTTATCACGTCAGCGCTATGTAGCCTACTGAGCGGGGCAATCGTGGCCCTTTGCAATCACCAGCTCGATATAGCGATGATACCGCGAAAACTTCTGTTCCTAAGCATAGGAATTCTCATCGTAACGACATTTGCCGCTAACGCTCAATCTCAATATCAAATGTATCCTAGTAATCAAACACAACCCTACAACCAGGCGCAACTTTACAACCCAGTCCAATCTTATAATCAAGCGCTGCCTTACCGTCGGGCTCCGCAGACAACGCCCTCCTGGAATTACGATCCATATACGAATGGCGTGGTGCCGGCGCCGAATGCTGGGAACGGTCCCTGAGAGACATTGGTATGCGCTTTCGACCGTCGAAGAGCCCGCCGGCGACAAAATCCATCAACTAGAGCGCGTTTGGTGCTCTCGCGGGCGGCTGGCGCTGCCGGCTGGCAGCGCTGACCCGCGGCGCGGAACCTTCAGCCTGCGGCTCAGGCCCTCCTCACGGCAAGGCCGACAGCACGCTGGCGACGCGAAAGAAGCGCCGCTAGGTGTCGGCGCAAGCTAAGCGGCTGGAGCGGGTGAAGGGAATCGAACCCTCGTCGTAAGCTTGGGAAGCTTCTGCTCTGCCATTGAGCTACACCCGCGCTCGCAGCCGAATGATATGCGAACGCCCCGGCGATGCAAGAGAGAGCCGGAACGGCCGGGCGGCGCCGAGATCCACAACGGCGCGAGGATTGCAGCACCCCGTCCCCGGAAAACACGCGGTCTCGCCAGGCGATAGTCGAACGATGCAAGATAGGGAGGATGGCCTTGGGGGAAGAGGGCTTGCATGACTGATGTTCGTCCCATGGAAGCCGGCTCTGCGGCGATGCCGCAACCGCTCGAGCGCAACACTCGCCACCCCTCCACCTTCGCGCCGGCCACCTTTATCCTGCTGATCGTCCTCTGCGTCTTCGGCGCGGTGATCGGGGTGCAGCTGATCCTGCAGCTCGGCATTACCCCGAACACCTCGATCATCGGTGCGCTGGTGGCGATGCTGCTGGCGCGCGTGCCGGGCGCGATCTTTGCGCGCTACCGGTCGATCCATGTGCAGAACCTGGCGCAGAGCGCGATCTCCGCGGCGACCTTTGGCGCGGCCAATAGCCTCCTGTTGCCGATCGGCGTGCCGTTTCTGCTCGGCCGGCCGGATCTGATCCTGCCGATGCTGATCGGCGCGGCGCTGTCGATGCTGCTCGATGCGTACATGCTCTACCGCATGTTCGACACGCGCGTGTTCCCGGCTGCCGGTACCTGGCCGCCCGGCATCGCCGCCGCCGAGGCGATCCGCGCCGGAGACGCCGGCGGGAGGCGCGCGGCCCTGCTCGGCGTCGGCCTTCTCGTCGGCATCGCCGGCAGCTGGCTCAAGATCCCGATGTCGGCGTTCGGCGTCGCGTTCATCGGCAATGTCTGGGCACTGACATGTTCGGCATCGGTCTGCTGATCCGCGGCTACGCGCTGCCGGTCGCCGGGATAGATGTCGCCAAGCTCTATGTCCCACACGGCGCGATGGTCGGCGCCGGCCTGGTTGCGCTGATGCAGGTTGGGCTCCTGATCGCTCGGCGCGGCGGCGCGCCTGAGATCGCCGGCGCCACCGACGACACGGCGATGCGGCGCGCGCTCGGCCTTGGCGGCATTGGCTATGTCGCGATCGCGATCCTGATCGCGGTCATGGGCGGGCTGGTGACCGAGTTGTCGCCGGGCATGCTCGTCGCCTTTGTCGCCTACGCTGCCTTCGCCGCTTTCGTGCACGAACTGATCGTCGGCATCTCGGCGATGCACGCCGGCTGGTTTCCGGCCTTCGCGGTGGCGCTGATCACGCTGATCATCGGCATCCTGATCGGCTTCCCGCCGGTCGCGCTCGGGCTCCTCGTCGGCTTCAGCGCCTCGACCGGCCCGGCCTTTGCCGATATGGGGTACGATCTGCGCGCCGGGTTTCTGTTGCGCGGGCAGGGCGCCGATCCGGCCTTCGAGCTGGATGGCCGCCGGCAGCAGCTCTATGCGGCGATGCTCGCCTTTCTGATCGCGATCCCGACAGTATGGCTCGCCCACCCCGGCTATTTTGCGCAAGGCCTGGTGCCGCCGGTCGACAAGGTCTATGCCGCGACAATTCAGGCCGGCGCCACAGCCGATGTGGCATGGGCTCTGGTGATCTGGGCGATCCCGGCGGCGATTATCCAGTTCTTGGGCGGGCCATCGCGCCAGCTCGGCATCCTGCTCGCGACGGGGTTGTTGATCCCGAACCCGATGGCCGGCTGGGCGGTCCTGGTCGGCATCGCGATCCGCACCCTGGTCCTGCGGTTCAAGGGCCCCGAGGCGACCGGCTCGATGGAGGTATTGGCTGCCGGCTTTATCGGCGGCGATGCGCTGTACGGTTTCTTCGACTCGGTCGTAAAGACGGTGCCGAAGGGGAAATAGGAGGGCTTGGCGATGCGCGAGAGGGTGCTCGGGACCTTGACGATCGGCCAGGCGCCGCGTGCCGATGTGGTGCCGATCATCGACCGGCATGTACCGCCCGAGGTGCACCGCATCCATCGCGGCGTCCTCGACGGGCTTTCGCATGGCGAGATCGAGGCGCGCTATATGGCCGGTTCGGGCGAGGCGGCGCTGGTTACCCGGCTGCAGGACGGCCGCGTTGTCGAGCTGTCGCGCCGGCGCATGCGCGAGGGCGTAGAGGACGCGCTCGCCGCGCTCGAAGCCGAGGGTTGCGACGTCATACTGCTGCTCTGCACCGGCACCTTCGACGGCCTCGAATGCAAGAAGGCCTGGCTCGTCGAGCCCGATCACGTCATCCCCGGCATGGTCGCCGGCATCGTCGAGCGGCGCCAGCTCGGCATCATCGTGCCGATCGCTTCGCAGATCGGCTCGGAAAGCGGCAAGTGGCGCTCGTTGCCGCGCCCGCCGATCTTCGCCTCCGCCAGCCCCTACAGCGGCGACACCGAAGCAGCGCTGCTTCGCGCCGGAGCGGAGCTGAAGGCGAGCGGCGCCGAGGCGATCCTGCTCGACTGCATCGGTTTCACCGAACGGCACCGCGCCGCGCTGCTGCCGCTCGAGATGCCGGTCATCCTGTCCAACGCCGTGGCCGCCAAGGCCGTCGCCGAACTCCTCGGGGGTTAGCAACGTGTTTTTTGTGCGCCGGCCACCCCCAAAATCGTCATCCCCGGGCTTGACCCGGGGATCCAGGTCTTTCCGGTTCACGTGGATGGCCGGGTCAAGCCCGGCCATGACGGATTGAGAGGGTCGATCCATGAGAAGCATCGATCCTACTTCGGAAGCAGACGATATCGGCGCCTTCGTGCCGGGCCAGCGGTTTCGCATCGAGGGCCGGGCCGGCGGGCCGCTTTCGGGGCTGACCTTTGCCGCCAAGGATCTGTTCGACGTCGCCGGCCATCCGACCGGCGGCGGCAACCATGATTGGGCGAAGACCCACCCGGTCCCCACCCGCCATGCCTGGGCGGTGCAGACGCTGCTCGACGCCGGCGCCTCACTGATCGGCAAGACCATCACCGATGAGATTTCGCTCGGCATTCTCGGCGAGAATCCGTTCGACGGCACCCCGGTCAACCCGTGCGCGCCCGGCCGGGTGCCGGGCGGCTCGTCCTCGGGATCGGCCGCGGCGGTCGCGGCCGGGATTTGCGATACCGCACTCGGCACCGATACTGGCGGCTCGGTGCGGGTGCCGGCGAGCTTTTGCGGCCTTTACGGCATCCGACCGACGCATCGTCGGCTCGACCTCTCCGGCATGATGAGCCAGGCGCCGACCTCGGACACGACCGGCTGGTTCGCCCGCGATGCCGAGACCTTCGCCCGCGTCTCGGCGGTGATGCTCGGCGAGGCGATCCCCGACGAGCTGCCGAACCGGCTCATCGTCGCCATCGACGCTTTCGCTTTTGCCGACCCGGAGACCGCGGCCGCGCTGGAGCCGCTGGTCGCCCGGCTCGGCGCGCTGCTCGGCGAGATCCGCCAGGAGGCGATGGCGCCGCCCGGGCTTGCCGCCTGGGCGCGGGCGCAGCGCACGATCCAGCCCTATGAGGCATGGCAGACCTTTCAGGAATGGATCGATCGCGCCAACCCGCGCTTTGCCTTCCAAGTCGCACGCAATCTGGTGCTCGGCGGGATGATGCCGGCCAGCGAGCGTGCTTGGGCGGGTCTGGTGCGCGAGGAGGCGCGTGGGCGGATGCGTCAGCTGCTGTCGCCGGGCACGATCCTCTGCCTGCCGACGACCCCGTTTCCAGCGCCGCTGCGCGCCCAGCCCCTGTCGGGGCTCGACCCGTTGCGCGATCGCATCACCGTGTTGTGCGCGCATGGCGGGCTGACCGGGGTGCCGCAAGTCACCATCCCCGGCGCTACCGTCGAGGGGCTTCCGGTCGGTCTGTCGGTCCTTGGCGCGCGCGGCAGCGACGCGACCCTCATCGCGGTCGCTCGTGCCATGGCCGAGGGCTGAGGGCGCAGGCGCTCCAAACCGTCGCGCGATTTTACTGCGAGTCGCGCGGCATCGGCATTTAAGATCGCCAACAATTGGCACAGCGTTTGCCCGACCGTGCCGAAAAAGGGGGAAACATGGTCGCCGTCACCGAAGCCGCCGGCGGTCCCGCCGTTGTCAGCATGCGTCACAATATCGGCGCGGCGCTCGTCGGCAATCTGCTGGAGTGGTACGATTTCGCCGTCTACGGGTTCATGGCGGCGATGATCGGCAAGGCCTTCTTTCCGGCCACCGATCCGCTCAATTCCCTGTTGCTGTCCTTCGCCGTGTTCGGCGTCGGCTTTCTCGGGCGGCCGCTCGGCAGCGTCGCGATCGGCTGGCTCGGTGACGTCAAAGGCCGCAAGCCGGCGCTCGTCATCACGATCTTGACGATGGCGGTCGGCACCGTCTTGATCGGCATCGTCCCGAGTTACGCCGCGATCGGCGTGGCGGCGCCGATCCTCGTCGTCACCGCGCGGCTGCTGCAGGGGTTTTCGACTGGCGGCGAAGCCGGCAACTCGATGGCCTTCATGGTCGAGTGGGCGCCGGGCGGCCGACGCGGCTTCTACGGCGGATTGCAGCAATGCAGCTCGGCGATGGGCTTTCTGCTCGGTTCCGGCATCGCCGCGGCAACAGCCAGCCTGCTCGCCGCCGACACGATGGAAAGCTGGGGCTGGCGGATCCCGTTCCTGATCGGCGGCATCATCGGGCCGGTCGGCGCCTATCTGCGCCGTTACAGCGAGGAAACTCCGTCCTTCCGCAAGGTCAAGGAGGCGGCTCCCGAGCGCACCGACGCCGCCACCGCCTTTTGGCTGACCGCGCGCGGCTTTGGCTTCACCGTACTGTGGACCGTCGTTTACTACATCTTCCTCGTCTTCATGCCGAGCTTCACCAAGGCCGCCGGAAAGCTCAGTGCGAGCGAGGCCTTGTGGTCGAACACGTTGGGCCTGCTCGCGCTGGTGATCGTCGCGCCGTTGGCCGGGGCGGTGTCCGACCGCATCGGCCGCAAGCCGCTGCTGCTGACTGGCTGCGCCCTGTTCCTGGTGCTGACCTACCCGGCGTTCAGCCTGATCGCCTCGGGCGTGCCGCTGGCTACGATCATGCTGTTGCAGTTCGGTCTGGGCGCGATGGTGGGGATCGTTGCAGGCACCTCGCCGACGGCGATCTCGGAAATCTATCCGAGCCACAACCGCACCACCTGGATGTCGATCGGCTACACCTTGTCGGTGACGATCTTCGGCGGCTTCGCGCCGTTCATCGCCGCCTGGCTGACCAAGGAGACGGGGTCGCCGGTGGCGCCGGCCTATTATGTGATGGCGGCGGCGATCGTCAGCCTCATTGTCATCGGCCGCCTGCCAGAGACCGCGCACCGCCCGCTCGATTGAGGCGAGGCTGGTTGGTGCTAAGACCTCCCTGTTCCGGTATTTGACGCAGGCCGCCGTTCCGGATGACCATCGCCCGGCAACCCGAGCGGCGAAAGGGAGGAGCGTATGAACATCGCATTCATCGGCACCGGCAATATGGGCCTGCCGATGCTGGCCAATCTGTTGAAGAAGGGGTTTTCCGCCACCGCCTACGACATCGTGCCGGCGGCGCTCGACCGCGCCGTCGGGCTTGGCGCCGCGCGCGCTGCATCCCCGGCGGAAGCGGCCGCGGCGGGCGACATGGTGATCACGATCCTGCCCTCCTCGGGCAATGTCGAGGCCGCCTATCTCGGCGCCGGCGGCATCCTCGAAAGCGTCGCCAAGGGACGGCTCTGCATCGACATGTCGACGATCGACCCCGGCACCTCGCAGCGGGTCGCTGCCCGCCTCGCCGAGCGCGGCGTGCGCTTTATCGACGCGCCGGTCTCGGGCGGGGTCGGCGGCGCCACTGCCGGCACTCTGGCGATCATGGTCGGCGCCGCGGCGGCCGATTTCGCCGAGGCGAAGCCGGCGCTCGACGCGATGGGCGCCAACATCATTCATGTCGGCGCGGTCGGCGCCGGCGAGGTCGCCAAGCTGTGCAACAATCTGATCGCCGGCGCGGCCTTCGTCGCGGTCAGCGAGGCCTTCCGCATCGCCGAGGGGTTCGGGGTCGACCCGAAGATCCTGACGCAGGTGATCGCCAAAAGCTCGGGCGCAACCTGGGTCATGGAAAAGAACCACCCAGTGCCCGGTGTCGACCCGAACAGCGCCGCGAACCGCGACTACGCGCCCGGCTTCATGACCGATCTGATGGCCAAGGATCTGGCGCTGGCGGTCAACGCCGCGCGCGAGAAGCGGGTGCCGACGCCGGTCGCCGCGGCGGCGCAGCAGGTCTATCGCATGGCCTCCGCGCACGGTCTCGGCCGTAAGGACTGCGCCTCGGTCTACCGGTTTCTCGCGCCGTCCAAGGACGAGGCGCCGGTGTAGGCGGTGCCCGGCTCGGTCACACGCCGTAGCGCCGGCGCCAGGCGAGCCCCTCGATAGTGTCGCCGAGCGGCGCGTATTCGCAGCCGATCCAGCCGGCATAGCCCAGCTCGTCGATGCACCGAAACACGTATTCCCAGCCGATCTCGCCGGTGCCGGGCTCGTGGCGGCCGGGCACGTCGGCAAGCTGCATATGCTCGATCGCCGGCAGCAGCGCGGCGAGGCGCGTCGTCACGTCGCCTTGCGCGGTCTGGCAGTGATAGATGTCGAATTGCAGCCCCATACGGTCGCGCCCGATCGCCGCGACGATCGCGGCTCCCTGCTCCTGGGTGCGCAACAGATAGCCCGGAGCGTCGCGCGGGTTGAGCGGTTCGATCGTGAGCTTGACCCCCGCCGTCATCGCGCGCTCGGCGGCCCAGGCGAGATTGGCCGCATAAAGCGCGAGCGCGGTATCGTAGGACAGATCCGCCGGCGGCACCCCGGCCATCACATGCACCAGCTTGCAGCCGAGCGAAGTGGCGTAGTCGAGCGCCTGCTCGAAGCCGTCACGGAAGATGCCGGTGCGTCCCGGCAGGCAGGCAAAGCCGCGCTCGCCCGCCGCCCGGTTGCCGGCCGGGGTGTTGATCAGCACCAGCCCGACCCCGGCGGCATCCAGCCGGGCGCGCAGTTCGGCGGCGGGAAATTCGTAAGGCGAGGCGAATTCCACCCCGGCAAACCCAGCCCCCGCCGCCGCGTCGAAGCGGTCGAGGAAAGTGATGTCGGGGAACAGGAATCCGATATTGGCGCAAAACCGGGGCATGGCTCCTCCCTAATCGTCATTGCGAGCGAAGCGAAGCAATCTCGACGGGCAGTGCAGACCCGGCTCGGGATTGCTTCGTCTCTCCGCTCCTCGCAATGACAGCTTGCGTTAGACCTTCAGAACCTCGGCATTGGGTGCGGCTTCCAATTCGCAAGCGTTCACCGTCATCGCCAGCATGGTGTAGTAGCCGATCGCCGTGGTCAGCTGGATCAGCTCGTCATTGCCGAGCCGTTTCTGCATGGATTTGAAGGTCGCCTCGTCGACCCGGTGTTTCTGTAGAAGCTGGCGGGTGAATTCGACGATCTCGGCGTCCTCCGGCGGGATGCCGCGCGAATGGTTCTCGCGGATGGCGGTGATCGTCGCCTCCGGCACGCCGAGCCGTCGGGCGCCGCCGGTCTGCGCGCCCCAGACATAAACGGCCTCGAACTCGCGCGCGACCGTCATCGCCGCGAGCACCCGCACCCGCATGTCGAGCGAACCCTCGAACCGCACATAGGCGCCGAGATGGGCGATCCGGCCGGACACCTCCGGGCTGTGCAGGAACATCGTGAACGGGCCCTGCACCGCACCCCGGCTGGCGACAATCGAATCGAAGGTCGCCTGATCCTTGGCCGGGACCTGGTTCTTGCTGGTGATCGACGGGAGCCGTGCCATGAGTCGCTCCTTTTCGCGGGCATCTGGAAATGTCCAAGCGAGCATAAGTCCCGGTTTCCGCGGCGTGAAGCACCTCCGGTTGCGGCGCGATTATCGCGGCGCGACAATCGGATCGAACTTTTCGGGAACACTGCGGGTGCGGCATGGAAGTGTTCGTCGTAGCATTTCTGGCAATCATTGCGCTGGCCGTGGGCGCGGCGGCGGCCTGGCTGTTGCGCGGCCGCGAGGTTTCTGCCGAGCGCGAGCGGGCAACGCGGGCCGAGGCGTCCTGCATCGCGTTCTCCGATGCGTTGCAGCAGGAAAGGGTCGCGCTCGCCGGAACGGAAGCGACGCTTGCGGCCGAGCGGCAGGCGCATCACGAAAAGCTCGCCGAGCTGACCAGCCTGCGGGGTGACATCGAGACGAAGCTGCAGGCGCTCGCCGCCGAAGCATTGCGGGGCAACGAGGCGTCGTTTCTGCGGCTCGCCGAACAGGCTTTCGAAAGGCACAAGGAGGCCGCGGCGAACCTCCTGACCCAGAAGGAGCAGGCGATTACCGCCCTCTTGGCGCCGATGGCGACGAGCCTGGAAGCCTACCGGCAGGGTCTCGGCGGGTTCGAGAATGCCTGGCGCGAGGCGCAGGCAGTGTTGACCAGCGAGGTGCAGAATGTCAGCGCCCAGGCGAAGAAACTCGCCAACGCGCTGCAAGCCTCGCCGAAAACCCGCGGTCGCTGGGGTGAGCAGCAATTGCAGAACGTCATCGAATTGGCCGGCATGAGCGCTCACGTCGACTACACGCTGCAGCAGACGATCGAGGGCGAGGTTGGAAGGCTGCGTCCCGATTGCGTAATCCGCGTGCCGGGTGACCGCCGCATCGTGGTCGACGCCAAGACGCCGCTGACCGCCTATCTCGACGCCGTCGAGGAGGTAGAGGACGAGTTGCGCGAAGCGCACCTGCGCCGGCACGCGCAGCAGCTGCGCACGCACATGAAGCAGCTGGCCGACAAGAGGTATTGGGAAGCGCTATTGCCGCTGACCCCCGATTACGTCGTCATGTTCATTCCCGGCGAAAACTTCTACGCCGCGGCGCTCGAGCGCGACCCGCAACTGTTCGAGGACGCGATAGCCGCGCGCGTGCTGATCGTGACCCCGACGACATTGATCGCGCTGGCCAAGGCGATCGCCGCCGGCTGGCGCCAGGAAAAGATGGCCGAGCATGCCCGGCATGTCGCCGAGCTCGGCCGCGATCTCTACAGACGTCTTGCAACGATGGGCGGCCACATCGTCCAGGTCGGCGGCGGGCTTAGCCGCGCGGTCGAGCATTACAACAAATTTGTCGGCAGCCTCGAAGGCTCGGTCATGCCGCAGGCACGCCGCTTCAACGAATTGGCGGTCGAAGGCACGCACGAGGCGTTGCCGGAATTGCGGCCGATCGAGGTCGATGCGCGCCAGCCGGTCGGCCGGGACGTGATCCTTGCGCCGGTGGAAACGGCGCGGCCGAAGGACGAGCAACCGCAAGCCGCGGATTAACCTGACGGCGCATCCTTCTTCTCGTTCGCGGCCCGGCTCGGCCCGGCCATCCACGAAACTGGCTTTTGGGCGCAATAGGTTCGTGAATACCCGGCCCAAGGCCGGGGATGAACGAGAAATTGGGGCTGTCCACTAGAAAGCTGGCTATGGAAACCGGATTGTCGACGTGAGAGGCTTCGCCACGTCGATAATGGAGGCAATGCGATGGCGCAGAGCACGATCAGGGTCGCGCCGATTGCAGGCGCGCTCGGCGCGGAAATATCGGGGGTCGACCTCTCGCAACCGCTGTCGGACGCCCTCATTGGGAAAATCCGCGCGGCGCTGCTCGAAAATCAGGTCATCTTCTTCCGCGACCAGCATTTGACCCCGGAGCAGCATCTCGGCTTCGGCCGCCGCTTTGGCGAGTTGCAGATCCACGAGTTTGTCGGCGGCATGGCCGAGTACCCGGAGATCCTTGAGGTGCGCAAGGAGCCGGAGGAGACGCGCAATTTCGGCGGCGGCTGGCACACCGATGTCAGCTACCTCGAACAGCCGGCGCTCGGCTCGGTGTTGTACGCGCTGGAGGTGCCCGAGTACGGCGGCGACACGATGTTCGCCAGCCAGTACCTCGCCTATGAGGCCCTGTCCGACGGCATGAAGGCGATGCTTGAGGGCATGATTGCGGTTCACAGCGCCCGCCGTCCTTATGGGCCGAATGCGGCGCGCGCCCGTGTCTACGGACCGTCCTCGATGCAGTTCAATTTCAGCGAAACCGCGCATGCCGAGATCGAGCATCCGGTGGTGCGCACCCATGTCGAGACCGGCCGCAAGGCGCTCTACGTAAACGCCACCTTTACGCTGCGCTTAAAGGACATGACCGAGGAGGAGAGCGCGCCGCTGCTCGATTATCTATGCCGGCACGCGGTGCGGCCGGAGTTCACCTGCCGCTTCCGCTGGCGGCCGAATTCGATCGCGTTCTGGGACAATCGCTGCGTTCAGCACAACGCGATCAACGACTACCATGGCCAGCGCCGGGTCATGCACCGGGTGACGATCGAAGGCGAACGCCCGGTCTGAGCGGCTATCATGGCGGCAACCCGCATCACTTTGGCGACGGCGACCCCGGGCGGCGGCTTTCCGCTTTATGGCGGGGTTGTCGCCGAGACGGTCAATTCAGCCGATCCCTCGCTCCTGATTGAGACACGCAACACCAAAGGCAGCACCGAGAACGTGCCTCTCTTGGAACAGGGCGCGGTCGATCTCGGCTTGGTGCAGGGCGAGGTCGCCCACGAGGCTTTCGCCGGCATCGGCCGGCCAAAAGCTGCGCTGAAGATAGTCGCGGCGATGTATTCGACCGCCGGCATGTTCGTGGTGCGCGGCGGCAGCCCATACCGCCGGATCGCCGATCTGCGCGGTCAGCCGGTGGCGTTCGGCGCACGCGGCTCGGGGCTTGTGATCCTGGCGCGCTATGTGCTCGACGGGCTCGGCCTCGACACCGAACGCGACTTCCAGGCGATCTATCTCGACCGCGCCGGCGATGGCCCGGAGATGGTGCTGGACGGCCGCGCCGCGGCGCTGTGGGGCGGCGGCATCGGCTGGCCCGGCTTTGCCCGCGTCGCCGAAGCGGGCGGTCGCTTTATCGCGCCCGATGCCGCCGAGGCGGCGCAGATCCGCGACAGGCACGCCTTCCTGAAGCCCCTGACCGTGCCGGCCGGCAGCTATCCGGGCCAGGATGCGCCGATCGCCTCGGTCGGCTCCTGGTCCTTTATCCTGGCACGGCCCGATCTGCTCGAGGACGCCGGCTACCGCCTCGCCCGGGCATTGCACCAAAGCGAAGGCGCGCTCGCGCAAAAGCTCGATCAGGCGCGCGAAACGACCGCCGGCAACACCGCGGCCGCGGCGCCCGAGCCAGCGCTGATCCATCGGGGCGTCGCGCGTTATTTGCGAGAGATCGGCCTGCTGCGCTGACTGCGGCCGCGTCGTATCAGGCCAGCTTGTAGCCCTGCCGCGCGAGCAGCTTCCAGCCGCCGTCCTGCTTGGTCCAGACGGCGAGTATGCCGATCTTGGTGCTGACGGGCTTTCCGTCGGTCTCGCCTTCGGACACCCAGAGATGTCGGGCGACCGCGTTGTTGCCGGCCATGGTGATCTTCAGCTCCGGGAAATCGATCGACTTGACGACGCCCTTTCGGTTCATGACGCCGTCGATGAACTCGGCCTTGTTCTGAACGACGGCGCTCGAATGGCCGTAGCTCAGTTGGTCGGCAGCGAGCGCGGTCAGCTGCGCCTTGTCTTGCGTCAGCGTCGCTTTGCGCAGCGCTTCTACGGCTTGGCTGACGCCGGCCTCGTCCTCGGCAAACGCCGACGAACTCCGCAGCAGATTTCCCGCGCCGAGCGCGAGCGCGCCCGCCGCGGCCAGATGACGACGCGTTAGTTCCATGGTTTCCTCCCACAGGCTAGTTTTCGCTCTACCGCACTGGGCACCCACCGCAATGAGCCGATCCCCGCGCGTAGACTACGACAAGATCGCGCATCTTTGGGACGCGCAACCATTTCGTTCGAAATCGCTCGATCCGCAGCTCGTCGCATTCATCCGCGAGCGTGCGTCTGATATGCCGATACGCCTCCTCGATATCGGCTGCGGCACCGGCAGCCAGCTGATCGCCAACCGCGCCGGCGCCCCAGACGCGCAGATGGTCGGCACCGACCAATCCCTTGGCATGCTGCGCCAGGCTCGTGCCAAGGCGCCGGAGATCGCCTGGGTGCGGGCGAATGCGGCCGCGCTGCCGTTCGCGGCCGCGAGCTTCGATTTCATCGGCTGCCAGTTTGCCTTCCATCATTTCCGCGACAAGGCCGGCGTGCTGGGCGAGGCGTTGCGGTTGCTGTGCCCGGGCGGGCGCTTCGTGCTGCGCAACATGTGCCCGGAAGAATGCGCGGATTGGCTCTGCTACGAATACTTTCCGGCGGCGCGGGCCGCCGATCTGCGGGATTTCTGGCCGGTCGCCAAGTTGATGGCGGCCATGCAAGCGACCGGTCTTGCCGCGGTCGCGGTCGAATACGAGCACATCCGTTTTGAGCAGAATCTGGCCGACTGGCTCGATCATGTCCGGCATCGTTATACCTGCTCGCAATTGCAGACGATCCCCGACGCGGCCTACGCGGCGGGCGTGCGCCGGCTGGAGAGCGAGGTAGCGGACCCGACGGCGCCCCGGAGCCGCGCCGACCATCTTTGCCTTGCGACGATCCGTGGCGAGAAACGCTAAGTGCTACGGCAATTCAACGACGCGGGCTCGCCTCCCGCGGCGCGCCGAGGCGAGTACAATTCCCGCTCCGCCGTGTTATCCGATGGCGTTCAGCACATTGCCGCCGACCGTCACCGGCTTGGCGTCTATCAGCACGAAGGCAATCACGCAGGGCTCGGTGCCCCGGTTGATCCAATTATGGATGGTGCCGCGCTGGACGATCACATCGCCGGCCTTCAGATGAACCTCCGATCCGTCCAGATCCATGTCGATCTCGCCCGACAGAACGACCGCATAGTCGAGCGAGTCGGTGCGATGGTTGCGCGGTCCATTACCGGGCGCGAACTCGATGACGCGGAACACCGTTCCGTTCGGATGCCAGGTGCCGACACTGCGGTGTGAGTCGTCGGCATCGGCGTCGTTACTGATCGGGAAGCCTTCGCTGGTCCATACGACGCTGGTCGTGACCCCGAGCCTGGCGGAGTTGGTCGGCGGAAAGTCGTCGATCGCGACGATCGCTTTGCCGTTTGCGTCATGGCCGGTAACCACCCGGCGCAATCGCAATGTCATCAAAGGCCTCCCTCAGGTTGCAGTTGCCGGCTGCTCCGTTACCCGCCGCGTCTTGTGAGTTCGATATAGCCAAAGGCGTCGATTTTGGCGTCGAAATGCCGGCTGATAACGGTCGAGGTTTCATCCTCGACGATAACCGCGGGGCCGGGGATGACCGCGCCGGGCTGAAGTGCGCCGCGCTCGTAGATCGCCACCTCGACGAAATCTGCGGCGTCCGAATCGAACACGGCGCGGCGTCGCGCGGGCTCCGGGTGCGACGGCGCCAGCACCGGCGGCGGAGCCGCATCCCCTTGCGGCATGGGTCCGCTCAGCAGCAGGACCCAACTCAGCACCTCGACCTCGACCCCGGGAATGACCCGGCTATAGAGCCGGCGATAAGCATGCTCGAAGGCGGCGAGCAATTCGGCGCCATCGGCGTCGCCATAGGGGCGCGCCGGCACCGGCACGGCAATCTCGTGCCCTTGGCCGCGATAGCGCATGAAGGCCGAGCGCGTCTCGGTCAGCGGCGCCTCCGGCTCGCCGAGCCGCACGATTGCCTCGCCCTCCTGCCGCATCGTCTCGAGCAACGCGTTGGCCGCATCAGGGTTGAAGGAATCGAGCCGCTGCAATTGCGAGCGCACGATCTCGTAGGCGATCGGCGCACGCAGAAAGCCGACGGCGGAGCCGACCCCGGCATTGCTTGGCACCAGCACCCGGTCGAGGCCGAGTTTCTCGGCCATGCGCGCGGCATGAAGCGGCGCCGCGCCACCGAACGCGATCAAGGTGCGGCCGCGCGCGTCCTTGCCGCTTTCGATCGCGTGCACGCGCGCCGCATTGGCCATGTTCTCGTCGACAATCTCGCTGACCCCGAATGCCGCCAGCGCTTGGTCCAGGTCGAGCGACGCGGCGATCTCGCCCTGCATCGCAGCCTCGGCCGCTTCGCGGTCGAGCGCCATGCGCCCGCCGGAGAACCCGGTCGGATCGATGCGGCCGAGCAGCAGGTCGGCGTCGGTCACGGTCGGCGCCGTGCCGCCGCGACCATAGCACGCCGGACCCGGATCGGCGCCGGCGCTGTCCGGCCCGACGGTGATCCGCTTCAGCTGGTCGACCCGGGCGATCGAGCCGCCGCCGGCGCCGATCTCGACCATCTCGATAACCGGGATGCGCAATGGCAGGCCGCTGCCCCTCTTGAACCGGTAGATGCGAGCGACTTCGAAAGCCCGGCTGGTCTGCGGCTGGAAGTCGTCGACGAGGCAGATCTTCGCGGTGGTGCCACCCATGTCATAGGACAGGACCTTGTCGAGCCCGCATTGCCGGGCGACGTGGCTGGCGAAGATGGCGCCGCCGGCGGGGCCGCTCTCGACGAGCCGCACCGGGAAGCGGATCGCGGTCTCGACCGTCGTCAGCCCGCCGCCCGACAGCATCAGGAACAGCGGGCAGCGAAACCCTTCGGTGCGCAGCACCTCTTCGAGGTCGACGAGATAGCGGCCCATCATCGGCTGCACATAGGCGTTGGCGCAGGCGGTCGAGAAGCGCTCGTACTCGCGCATCTCGGGCGACACCTCGCACGAGAGCGTGAAGGTCACGCCGGTGAGGCGCGCCGCGAGGATCTCGCGCGTGCGCTGTTCGTGCGCCGGGTTGGTGAAGCTGTGCAGAAAGCCGATCGCGACGCTTTCGATCCGCTCGGCGGCAATGCGCTCGGCAAGCCGCTCAACGGCCGCCTCGTCGAGCGGCACGATCGTGTTGCCGCGCGCGTCGACCCGCTCCGGCACGACGAAACGCAGGCGGCGCGGTACCAGAGGTGGCGGCAGGTCGATATTGACGTCGTACTGCTCGAACCGGTTCTCGTGCCGGATCTCGATCGTGTCGCGGAAACCCTCGGTGGTAATGAGCGCGGTCTTGGCGCCCTTCCGCTCGATGATCGCGTTGGTGGCGAGGGTCGTGCCGTGGATGATGATCGATAGATCGCCCGGGGCGAGCCGCGCCTCACGCAACACCGCCAGGATCGCCTGAATGACGCCCTGCTCCGGCGCCTGCGGCGTGGTCAGCACCTTGGCGCTGAAACGCTGTGCGCCAGTGGAGTTTGGTACTTCAAGCGCGACATCGGTAAAGGTGCCGCCGATATCGACCCCGAGCCGCACTCCACTGCCGTCCTGCGCTGCCACGCTTTGCTCCGCCCCCGAAAACCGCGCAAAGGTTCAGCGGCCCAGGCCTCGATTGTCAATGCGCTCAGATCGCGGCCGAGCTTGCGGGCGCGGTTCCAAGGCAAGGCGGTCGCGACGTCCCTATGGGACGCGCGGTAGCATCGGAGTGGAAATCAAGCAAATCTGTTCTGCTTACAGCAAATTCGTGCAAGAACCGCTGGATCCGGCCGGATATATACCGCTAACTGCCAAGCTTATCACCCAGTCGCGGAGAAGTTCGTGAGGGAACGCCTGACTTCCGTAACTTTATTGAACCTGCCCTCGCGGCACCTTTCGTCGCGAAAGGGCAACGATTTATTGAACGGTAATAGAAACGATGCGTGTCTGTTTTTTTGTGCTGCCCGGTGATGCCGACTATCAGGGGCGATAGCGATCTCCCAACGTTGCAAAGAATTCATCCCGCTGACAGGAGCTTGTCAATTATCAGAATATATACTGCTTTTGACGCGGGGCTTTTGGGGAGGGGCATGAAGAAAGGTAGAACGTTTCAGCGATGCTTGTTTGTTTTGTTGTTGTACCCGGTGGCGAAGGTCTCGAATTTGCCGGTCCCAGCGACGTATTCGAGGAGGCAAATAGACAAGCCGGCCGTCGCGTCTACGACATCCGGTTCGTCGCGGAAGAGGCGCGGCCTATAACATGCCTTTCCGGCCTGCGGATCATTCCGGATCGGACGATCCATGATGCTGACGAGGCGATCGACACACTGATCGTTACCGGGGCGCGCGACCCGTTCGGACCGGCGAGCACCTCACTGATCGATTGGCTGCAACGGCAAGCTCCGAAGACACGACGGTACGGCGCGGTCTGTACCGGCGCCTTTCTGCTCGGGGCCGCCGGCCTGCTCGACCGCAAGCACGTCACGACGCATTGGCACTTCGCGGCGGCGCTCGCTGAGGCTTTTCCGGCGACGATCGTCGAGCCGGATCGCATCTTTGTGCGGGACGGCCCGATGTTCACCTCAGCCGGGGTCACCGCCGGCATTGATCTGGCGCTGGCGCTTGTCGAGGAGGATCTGGGCCGTGCAGCGGCGCTCGCTGTCGCGCGTTGGCTGGTAATGTTCTTGAAGCGACCGGGCGGGCAATCTCAGTTCAGCATCCAGCTCGCCGCGCAAACCGCCTCGCGGACACCAATCCTCGACGTGCAGGAATGGATACGCGACAACCTACAGGCGAAATTGTCGGTGCGCGAGCTGGCGCAGCGCGCGGGCATGAGCGAGCGCAGCTTCGCCCGTGTCTTTCGCAGCCAGACCGGCATCACCCCGGCCGATTTCGTCGAGGCAACGAGAGTAGACACCGCCCGCCGGCTGTTGGAAGAAACTGACAAGCCGTTGCAGCGGGTCGCCTCGATTTCCGGGTTTGGCAGCACCGAGGCGCTGCGCCGCGCCTTTCTTCGCCGGTTGGGGGTTAGGCCGGCCGATTATCGGTCGCGGTTCCGTTCACTGCCGGGGTAAAAGTATCCCGGAAAATCAGACCGGTTGAGTTGGCGCCGTTTCCTGGCTCCACTTGTGGACTTGCGTCCTGTTCGGCAGCGACTATGGATTGATGCGGCGCTGTCACAAACTGCGCGCGATTTGGCGGTAATTGCTTCGAGAACGCAATTGTAGTTATCCGCCGAAAACCTCACTCTAACGTTGCCGAAAGAGGAATTCCGGGGTGGGGGAATGATAGCTGTGGACGATGGCGAGCTGCCGGCACTCGTACAGATCGTCTCGGCTGAAATTAAGCTCGATTGCAATCTCGACCCAAGGACGCGCCGGGTTGCGCGCCCTTCATTTCACATAGGCGCCGAATCGGCGATAAATTAAGCGCAGCGGGCCGAAATCAAGAGCATCAACGTGATTGCGACGATGCTTGTCTGCGTCTTTGTACCCCCAGGCGGATACGCGCTCGAAATTACTGCACCCAGCGACGTGCTCGAGGAGGCAAATAGACAAGCCGGCCGTCGCGTGTACGACATCCGGTTCGTCGCGGAAGAGCCGCGGTTGATAACTTGCCGGTCTGGCCTGCGCCTGATGCCGGACCGGACGATCCACGATGCCGGCGAGCCGATCGATACCCTGATCGTTGGCGCGCTCGACCCGCTCGCACCAGCAGCAAGCCCCTCACTGATCGATTGGCTGCAACGCCAAGCACCCAAAACGCGCCGCTATGGCTCAGTGTCTACCGGCGCCTTTCTGCTCGGGGCCGCCGGCCTGCTCGACAACAGGCACGTCACGACACATTGGTACTTCGCGTCGGCGCTCGCCGAAGCGTTTCCTGCTGCGATCGTCGAACCGGATCGCATCTTTGTGCGGGACGGCGCGATGTTCACGTCAGCTGGGGTCGCTGCCGGCATGGATCTGGCACTGGCGCTCGTCGAGGAGGATCTGGGCCGCTCAGCGGCGCTCGCTGTCGCACGTTGGCTGGTAATGTTCTTGAAGCGGCCGGGCGGGCAGTCTCAGTTCAGTGTGCAACTGGCCGCTCAAGCCGCCTCGCGCACGCCAATCCTGGAAGTGCAGCAATGGATCCGCGACAACCCGCAGGTGAAATTGTCGGTGCGCAAGCTGGCGCAGCGCGCGGGCATGAGCGAGCGCAGTTTCGCGCGTGTCTTTCGCAGCCAGACGGGCATCACGCCCGCCGATTTCGTGGAGGCGACGCGAGTAGACGCCGCTCGCCGGCTGTTGGAAGAAACCAACCTGCCATTGCAGCGAGTCGCCTCGGCTTCCGGGTTTGGCAGTACTGAAGGCCTGCGCCGCGTCTTTCTTCGCCAGATGGGGCTCAGACCAAGCGATTATCGATCCCGCTTTCGTACGTCGTGGCGAGGCGAATGGGTTCCGGAAGATCGGAACTGTTGAGCGCTTCCACATTTGGGACTTGACAGATTTTGCGTTTCTATTGGCAGTAGACAACGGATCGGGTTCGCCGCTGTCACAAACTGCACTCTATTTGGCGGTAACTGCTTCTGAAAACGCAATTGCAGTCCGCACGTGAAAACATCATCTTAATAGAAGCAGCGAACATTTGAATGTCATTGGTTGGATGAACAGCATCCGCCTATGGAGCAGGTCGCTGTTCCCAAACCGGTCATGAGCACTGCGGAACCTTCTTTACCCCGTGCGCGAGGTCTTTCTGTAAGATGGTCGATATCCTCGTCATCGACGATGATCCAATATATCGCATCTCGATTACGAAGATCCTGACCAATGTGGGCCATCAAGTTAGCCAGGCGAAGGATGGCGCGGAAGGATTAGCGCTTTGCCGCCAGATGCGTCCAGCGCTCGTCATCACTGCTATCGTGATGCCGGAAAAGGACGGGATCGAGATCGTCCGAGCGCTGTCCCGCGAAACGCCAGACCTGCCTATCCTGGTGATATCGGACGCGGTCAAGGCGTCATTGTATTTACGGGCTGCGACCCTGTTCGGTGCCGCCGCTTCTCTGCGAAAGCCCTTCACTGCCGACGCGCTGCTGACGGCCATCTCGCCGCTCCTCGATAGCCGCGGCAATCGCCGGCACAATGACCGGCGCCGGTCACACCGGTGACATGATGGCTACCAAATGGCCCGAATAGACCGCGAACATCGAGCCCCGGGATCATGAAAAAAGTGCAACCGCCGGTCTGCTTTTCACCGGAAGATATCAACGTACTCGGCCGGCTAATCAATAACATCAGTTTCGTCGGTAGCCAGCTGCTCGCGATTACGCGACCCGAGCTGTATCAACACGCGCGGGCGAATCTGAAGACGATACAAAGGGACTTCGGCGAGTTTATAAAACGGCTTGATGCTCTGGGCACGCAGACGAACGACATACGCGTCGCTCGGCTGCTAGAGGATATTGAAGAGACGCCGCTCGATGCGGCCGGAATATTGACGCTCGTCAATCAATGTTTTCAGGCGGTTGCCTTCCTCTCGCACTGCCTTGTGGTCGGCGCATCGGTGCTAAGCCAGGAGCCGCTTGCAGTCCATCCGCCGGTCGGCGCTCCGATCCTTCACTGAAGTGGCACAATCCTGGCAGTTACATAATCGACAAGGCCGCAAATAAGCCGCTGCTGCAGCTCATCCGCACGAGGGAAGGAATCGATGCGACAGAGGATCGCCCACCCTGCAATACTGCCGCTGGCGAATGACCTGAGCGTCAAGGAGGTATTCGCCGATGCATGTGTCGGGGTCAACGTCCTAAACGGCAATGTGCATTTCACATTCGCTGCCGTTGTCGCGGACCATGCCGAAGAGCACGCTCCATCACGGCGCGTCGTGTCGGCCCGGGTCGTCATGCCGATTGCAGGTGCGGCGGAGCTGAGAGATTTGCTCGCGCAACTTCTGGAAGCGCTCGATGCGCAGGGAGTTGCGGCGACCCGCGCATCCCCGCCGACAGTCGTAACGCCGCTGGAGAGGCGGACTTAGGGTCGATCGCTTCTACCCGCTTGGTGCCGCTCGGGCCGGTTGTCGACCGGGCACTCTGAACACGTGATGCGGATAAATCTGCTCCGACAGCAACCCGTCACGCGCAATCACGAATTTCTCGACGGCTTCGGTCACCGATGCAGCTTGAGGCGGTACTGCCGTCGAACACGACGTATCCGTTTGTCACCATGCACGACTTGCACGCCTCGTAGGAATATCTGACCGATTCGTAGATGTCGCAATCGGTGTGCGCCACTGAGAGCGTTCCGGCCTCGTCCAACACACGCCCGGCCGTATCAGTGCGGTTTTCCTGCTGCGCCCGTTTTCGGGAGTGAATACCACCTATTTCGCGCGTCAATCGACCTTGGAAGAACTTACCGTCAGCGTCTGGCGGGGAGGTAGTCCGCCCGTCCTACCACAGCTTCGGCAGCCAGCTCCAAGAGCTTGGCAGCGCGTCGGTTGGTGGAAGTGGGCTGAAATTGAGCGGGTTGTCCGACTCGATGCGCCCGCGGTCCGGTAGTTGCGACGGCTCCCAGCCGCCGCCCAGCGCCTGGATCAGCGCGACGGCGGCAACGAGCCGGCTCTGTCGGATATTCACCGCGGTCTCGGCGTCACCCAGCGCGGTCTGCTCGGCGACAATGACGCTGGTATAGGCCACCGTCCCAGCAAGAAATTGGTTGTTGATGATCCGCTCTGCCTCGCGCGCCGAGGTCACTGCGGCATCTTCGGCCGCGGCCTGGTCGATCAGGATGCGCTGCGCCGCCAGCTCATCCTCGACCTGCTGAAATCCGGTCAATACGGTCTGGCGATAATCGGCGATGGTAGCATCGAAAGCGGCGCGGTCTTGGTCGACCACGGCATGGCGCAAGCCCGCGTCGAAGAGCGTCTCTGTCAGCGTGCCGCCGACCGACCACATCCGGCTTGCCGTGTTGAACAGGCGCTTCAGCATAGAAGCCGAAACTCCGTAATCCGCCGATAGAGTGACGGTCGGGAAGAACGCCGCTTCGGCGACGCCAATCTGCGCATTGGCGGCGGCCATGCGCCGTTCGGCCGCGGCGATATCGGGGCGGCGCTCCAGCAAGGCCGCGGGCATCTCGGGCGGGATGTCGGGCACGGTGATCGTGTCCGTTGTCGCTGCGATCGAGAATTCGGCCGGCGGTTTGCCGATCAGTATCGCGATTGCATGTTCGAGCTGGGCGCGCGTTATCCCGACCGCGATCAGTTGCGCCTGCGTGCTGTCGAGTTGTGCCTCGGCCTGCGACACCGCCGACTGGTCGGCGGTACCCGCGCTTTGCTGGTTGCGGGTGATGCGCAGCGACTCGGTAAAGGCCTTGACCGAGGCTTCGAGCAGCCGCTTCAGCTCGTCGGCAACGCGCAGCTGCATGTAATCGCTGGCCAGCTGACCTTGCGCGGCGAGCCTGGCGCTACCGAGGTCGCCGGCGCTCGCCTGTGCGCTCTCGACGTCGCTCTCGACCGTCCGCTCGATCTTACCCCACAGATCGGGAACCCAGCTGGCCGCTGTCGAAAGGCTGAAGAAGTTTGAAATGCTCCCGGTGTTGCCGCCGGAAATGCCCGTCGATCCGACCCGCCCGCCGCTGGTGCGGGTGCGCGTCGCCTGCCCGGTGAATGTCGCGGTCGGGAAGAACCCGGCGCGGGCCTGCGCGACGATTGCCTCCGCCTCGCGGAAGGCAGCCGCGGCCGCTTTCAGGTTCTGGTTCGAGATGTCGATCTGGCATTCCAGGCCGTCGAGCACCGGATCGCGGAAGATCGACCACCAGGCGCCGCGGTCGATCGCGTCCGCCGGTCTTGCTACCTGCCATACGACGCCCGCTTCCTTGTAGGCGGCCGGTACCGGCGCGTCAGGCCGCTGGTAATCGGGGCCCACGGTGCAGGCGGCCAAGATCAGGTTGAGTGTCGTCCCGGCGAAGACCGGGACCCATCGTCCCGCCCTCATTCGCCGGGTTCGGGAAGATGGCCGCCCGCGGAGGGCTGGCGCCCAGTGGCGCGGCGCCGCAGCGCCCATAGCCGGAACCGGTCGAGATAGAGGTAGATGACCGGGGTTGTGTAGAGCGTCAGCATCTGGCTGACGAGCAGCCCGCCGACGATCGAGATGCCCAGCGGTCGGCGCAACTCGGCCCCTTCACCAAAGCCGATCGCCAACGGCATCGCACCGAGCGCCGCCGCCATCGTCGTCATCATGATCGGCCGGAAACGCAGGATCGATGCCTTGTAGATCGCTGCGCGCGAGCTCAGGCCCTCGTTCCGCTCGGCGGCGAGCGCAAAGTCGATCATCATGATCGCGTTCTTCTTGACGATACCGATCAAGAGGATGACCCCGATCAGCGCGATGATGCTGAAATCGGTGTCGCACAGCATCAGGGCCAGCACCGCTCCGACTCCCGCCGACGGCAAGGTCGAAAGGATCGTGATCGGATGCACGTAGCTCTCGTACAGAATCCCGAGAACGATGTAGACGGCAACCAGCGCGGTCGCGATCAGGATCGGCTCGTTATTGAGCGACTGCTGAAACATCTGCGCCGTGCCCGAGAAATTGCCGTGAATCGTCGTCGGGACGTGCAGGCGGGCCATCGCTGCGTCGATCGCCTGCGTCGCCTCGCCCAACGAGGCGCCGGGTTTCAGGTTGAAGGAGATCGTCGTGGCGATGAACAGGCCCTGATGATTGACCGCGAGCGGGGTGTTGCCGGTCTCGTAACGGGCGATCGCCGATAGCGGCACCATGTTTTCGCTTGCCGTGCTGACCGCCGCGCCGGTTGAGGTCGCGCTGTGACCGGTATTGGCGAGCGCGTTGTTGGCCTGGTTGCGCGCGGTGTCGGAGGCGATCTGCGCGGCGGTGGTCGCCGCGGTGCCGGATGCCGTCGTCGGCTTTGAGATCGTGCCGGCGAGCGCATTGGTGGATTGCGTGCCCGTGACAACGCCGCCGGCGGTGCTGATGAAGATGCGGTCGAGGGTGTCCGGACTCTGCCAGTATTGCGGCGCCACTTCCATGATGACGTGGTACTGATTGCGCGCCGTATAGATCACCGAGACTTGTCGCTGGCCGAAAGCGTCGTAGAGCGTGTTGTCGACCTGCGAGACGGTGAGGCCGAGGCGCGCTGCGGTCGGCCGGTCGATGACCAAGTCGGTTTCGAGACCATGCTGCTGCTGGTCTGAATTGACGTCGGTCAGCTCCGGTAGCTTTTCCAGCTCGGCGGTCACCTTTGGCGCCCAGCTGTACAGCTCGGTCAAGTCTTCGCCTTGCAGCGTGTACTGGTATTGCGCATTGCTCTGCCGCCCGCCGACGCGGATGTCCTGCACGCCTTGCAGGAACAGGCGGGCGCCGGCGACCTGCGCCAGCCTGCCGCGCAGCCGGCCGATCACCTGATCGACGGACAGTTTGCGCTCGGATAGCGGCTTCAGCGAGACAAACACAAAGCCGGAATTGGTCTGGCCGCCGCCGGTAAAGCCAACGACGCTGTCGACCGCCGGGTCCTTGCTGATGATCGTGGTGAACTCGGTCAGCTTCTGCCGCATCAGCTGGAACGAGATGCTCTGGTCGGCCTGGATGCCGCCGATCATGCGGCCGGTGTCCTGCTGCGGGAAAAATCCTTTCGGGATTAGAACGAACAGATAGACATTGAGGCAGACCGTCAGCAGCAGGATCAGCATGACGACCACCGGATGGCGCAACGCATCGCTTAATGTCCGGGCGTAGAAATTGAGCATGCCCTGAAACACGCGCTCGCTGGCCAGATACAAGCGCGAAGGTTGCCGCTGCTGCCGATGTATAGTGATATAGGCGCACATCATCGGCGTCGTCGTCAGCGATACGACGAGAGAGATCAGGATCGCCACCGACAAGGTCATCGCGAACTCGCGAAACAGCCGACCGACAATCCCTCCCATCAAGAGGATCGGCACGAACACCGCGATCAGCGAGAGGCTCATCGACAGTACGGTGAAACCGACCTCGCGCGCGCCGAGCAAGGCGGCCTCGCGTCGGCCCATGCCGTCCTCGATGTGACGTGTGATGTTTTCCAAGACGACGATCGCGTCGTCGACGACAAAGCCGGTCGAGATCGTCAGCGCCATCAGCGAAAGATTGTCGAGCGAGTAGCCCAGCAGGTACATCGCCCCGAAGGTGCCGATCAGCGACAGCGGGACCGCGACGCTCGGAATGAGGGTGGCGCGCGCGTTGCGCAGGAACAGAAACACGACGAAGATGACAAGACCGATCGCGATGACGAGCGTCGTCTCGACATCGCGCAGGGACGCTCGGATCGTCGTCGTGCGGTCCATTGCGGTATTGACGGCAATATCGCTCGGCAGCGAGGCCTGCAGCTGCGGAAGCACCGCGAAGACGCGATCGACCGTATCGATGATGTTGCCGCCCGGCTGGCGGTAAATGATGACCAAAACCGCGGGTTTGCCATTGGCAAGCCCGGCATTGCGGATGTTCTCGACGTCGTCGTTGACCTCCGCCATGTCGGTCAGGTGCACGGCGGCGCCGTTGCGGTAGGCGATGACGAGCGGCTTGTAATCGACGGCCAGATTTGCCTGATCGTTGGTGTAGATCTGATAATGGCGATCGCCCTCGTCGACCGCACCCTTCGGGCTGTGCGCATTGGCCGAGGCGAGCGCGGCGCGCACGTCTTCGAGCCCAATGCCGTATTTGAACAGGGCTGTTGGATTGAGCTCGACGCGCACCGCCGGCAAGGCGCTGCCGCTGATCGTCACTTGGCCGACACCGTCGATCTGCGACAGGGCCGGCTGCAGCACGGTTGTCGCGAGATCGTACATCTGGCCGCGGGTCTTGGTATCCGAGGTCAGTGACAGGATCATCACCGGCGCGTCCGCCGGGTTGACCTTGCGGTAGGTCGGGTTCTGCCGCAGGCTCGTCGGCAGGTCGACGCGCGCGGCGTTGATCGCCGCCTGCACGTCGCGGGCGGCGCCGTCGATATTGCGACTGAGCTCGAACTGCAGGGTGATGCGGGTCGAGCCGACCGTGCTCGACGAGGTCATTTCGGTCACATCGGCGATGACCCCAAGATGGCGTTCGAGCGGCGTCGCCACCGTTGTCGCCATCGTCTCGGGGCTGGCGCCCGGCATCTGTGCGGTGACCGAGATCGTCGGGAAATCGACCTGGGGCAGTGGCGACACCGGCAGTTTGACGAAAGCGAAGATGCCGGACAGCGCGAGCCCGATCGTCAGAAGCGTCGTCGCGACCGGCCGCTCGATGAACGGTGTCGACAGGCTCACGGCCGGAGCCTCACTCGGCCGGCTCGGTCGTATTGAACGCGCCACCGAAGCGCTGGCGCACCGCCCGGCCGAGCCTGTCGAAGCCGAGATAGATGACCGGGGTCGTAAACAGGGTCAACGCCTGGCTCAGGATCAGCCCGCCGACAATCGTCACCCCGAGCGGATGTCGCAGTTCCGACCCGGTGCCGGTGCCGAGCATCAGCGGCAAGGCCCCGAACAGCGCCGCGGCAGTCGTCATCATGATCGGCCGGAAGCGCAACAGCGATGCCTGAAAAATTGCCTCGCGCGGCGGCTTGCCCTCGTCGCGCTGCGCTTCGAGGGCGAAATCGACCATCATGATCCCGTTCTTCTTGACGATGCCGATCAACAGGATGATGCCGATGATCGCGATGATGCTGAGGTCGCTGCCGTCGAGCATCAGCGCCAGCAGCGCGCCCAGCCCGGCCGAGGGAAGTGTCGAGAGGATCGTGATCGGGTGGATGTAGCTCTCATACAGCACGCCGAGCACGATGTAGACGGTGAGGATCGCCGCGACGATCAACAGCAGCTCGTTGCCGAGCGCCGCCTGAAACGCCAGGGCCGCGCCCTGGAAAAGCGTTACCATGCTGGCCGGCATGGCGATTTCGGCTTCGGCCTGACGCACCGCGTCGACCGCCGCGCCGAGGGAGGCGCCAGGGGCAAGATTGAACGAGACTGACGTCGACGGGAATTGGCCGAGATGGCTGATCGCCAACGGCGCGGTCTGCTCGATGACCTGTGCGATCGTGGAGAGCGGCACTTGCCCGTTGGTCGCGGTTGAGGAAGGCAGATAGATGGAACCGAGCGAGGAAAGCGACTGTTGCAGCGCCGGATCGGTTTCGAGAATGACGCGATACTGGTTGGACTCGGTGAAGATCGTCGAGACGATTCTCTGGCCGAAGGAGTCGTAGAGCGCGTTGTCCACCGTCGCCGGGGTGATGCCGAAGCGGGCGGCGGTCGCTCGGTCGATCAGGACATACGCGGAAAGCCCGTTTTCGCTATAGCTGGTCGCGACATCCTGGAGTTCCGGGATTTGCTGCAGCCGCTGCATCAGGCGCGGCATCCAAACCGCGAATTCGTCGGGGTTGGCGTCTTCGAGAGCGAACTGGTACTGGCCGCGGCTGACCGTCGCGTCGATCGTCAGATCCTGAACCGGCTGCATGTAGAGCGTGATCCCGCTGACGCCGGCGACCTCACTCTCGAGCCGCCGGATGACATCGCTGGCGCTGGCGCTGCGCTCGTCGCGCGGCTTCAGGTTGATCAGGATCCGGCCGGCGTTGAGAGTGCTGTTCGTGCCGTCGACGCCGATGAACGAGGACAGGCTGACGACATCGGGGTCCTTAAGGATCGCCGCTGCGAGCGCCTGCTGCCGCTCGCCCATCGACGCGAAGGAGACCGACGGCGAGGCTTCCGAGATGCCCTGGATCAGCCCGGTATCCTGCACCGGGAAAAAGCCCTTCGGTATGACCATGTAGAAGAACACAGTCAGCGCCAGGGTGGCGGCCGCGACCAGCAGGGTCAGGCCCTCATGATCGAGCACCCAGTCCAGCATCCGGCCGTACCGCGCGATGCCGGCATCGAACCATTGCTGGCTGCGGCGGGCGAGCCACGACATCTGCTCTTCCGGCCGGTGGCGCAATAACTTTGCGCACAACATCGGCACGAGTGTCAGCGAAACGATCGCCGAGATGACGATGGTCACCGACAGCGTGATCGCGAATTCGCGGAACAGCCGGCCGACGACATCGGCCATGAACAGGAGCGGGATCAGCACCGCGATCAGCGACACCGTAAGCGAGATGATCGTGAAGCCGATCTGCTCGGAGCCTTTCAATGCGGCTTGCAGCGGCGGCTCGCCCGCCTCGATGTAGCGCGAGATGTTCTCGATCATCACGATCGCGTCGTCGACGACGAACCCGGTGGCGATCGTCATCGCCATCAGCGACAGATTGTTTAGGCTGAAGCCGGCGAGATACATCACGGCGAGGGTGCCGACGAGCGACAATGGCACCGACAGGCTCGGAATTACCGTCGCCGCGGTGCTGCGCAGGAACAGGAAAATCACCAACACGACCAGGACGACAGCAAGGCCAAGCTCAAACTCGACATCGGCGACAGAGGCGCGAATCGTGGCGGTGCGGTCGGTCAGCACCTCGATATCGACCGCCGCCGGCAGCGCCGCGTGCAATTGCGGCAGCAGCGCCTGGATGCGGTCGACGACCTCGATGACATTAGCGCCGGGCTGGCGCTGGATGTTGAGGATTACCGCCTCGGTTGTATTCATCCAGCCGGCGAGCTTGACGTTCTCCGAACCTTCGATGGCGCTCGCCACGTCGGCGAGGCGAACCGGCGCGCCGTTGCGGTAGGCGATCACGAGGTCTTCGTAGTCGGAGGCCTTGCGGATCTGGTCGTTGGCGTTGATCGTGTATTGCCGGCTCGGTCCGTCGAAATTGCCCTTAGGCGTGTTGACGTTGGCGTTGGCGAGCGTCGTGCGCAGATCGTCAATGTTGAGGCCATAAGCCGCGAGCTGGCGCAGATTGGCCTGGATGCGCACGGCCGGCCGATGGCCGCCGCTGATACTGACGAGACCCACCCCCGTCAATTGCGAGATCTTCTGCGCCAGCCTGGTGTCGGCAAGATCCTCGACCTGGGTCAGCGGCAGGGTTTTTGAGGTCAGGCCCAAGGTCAGGATCGGCGCGTCGGCCGGGTTGACCTTGGCGTAGATGGGCGGCGCCGGCAGGTCCGAGGGCAACAGATTGCCGGCCGCGTTGATCGACGCCTGCACCTCCTGCTCCGCGACATCCAGGCTGAGCGAGAGGACGAATTGCAGCGTGATAACCGAGGAGCCCGCGGAGCTGACCGAGGACATCTGGTTGAGCCCGGGCATCTGACCGAGCTGGACCTCGAGCGGCGAGGTCACCGATGAGGTCATCACATCGGGGCTGGCGCCAGGATAGAGGGTGACGACCTGGATCGTCGGGTAGTCGATCTCGGGCAACGCCGACAGCGGCAGGAAGCGATAGGCGACGATGCCAACCAGCATGATCGCGGCCATCAGCAGCGAGGTCGCTACCGGGCGCAGAATGAACAGCCGCGACGGGCTCACGCCGACCCCCCATCAGCGGCACGCGACAACAGGATCACTCGGCACTCCGCCGGCGGCGTTGTCCTCGAGGCTGCTCCGCCGGGGTCGTTGTGGCGCCGGGCTGAGCTGCCGGGACCGGTGCCGCCGCCGCGGGCTGATCAGCCCCCGATTTCGCGGATTGATTGGCTGCCGGCTGGGCACTGCTCGGCTCGGTGCCCTGGGCATTCCCGTCGCCGTTTGCGGCAGCGCCGGTCGCGGCACCGGTGCCCGAGGTGTTTTCCGCGAGCTTCACCTTGGCGCCGTCCTTCAGCCGATCGGCGCCATCGGTGACGACAAGCTGGCCGGGCTGCAATCCCTTGGTCACCGCGGTGCGCTGACTGTCGCCAGGTCCCAAGGTTACCGGCTGCGCCGCCACCGTCTCGTCCGGCTTGACGACATAGACGAAGGTGCCGGGAGCGCCGCGCTGGATCGCCGCATTCGGGACGAGGTCCGCGTTGTGCAGCGTATCGACCAGCAGCTGGGCGTTGACGAATTGGTTCGGGAACAAGACCTCTTCCGGGTTGTCGAAAATCGCCCGCAGCTTCACGGTGCCTGTGGTGGTGTCGATCTGGTTGTCGACGGTGTCCAGCCGCCCGGTATCGAGCTTGGTGATGCCGCTGCGATCGAAGGCGGTTACCGGCAGCTTCACGCCGGCATTGAGGCGCTTCATGACCGACGGCAGGTTGTCTTCCGGCAGGGTGAAGATTACCGAAATCGGCTGGATCTGGGTGATGACGACAATGCCGCTGGGATCGCTCGTCTGGACGTAGTTGCCCGGATCGACCTGGCGCAATCCGACCCTACCCGTGACCGGTGCGACGATGTGGCAATAGATCAAGTTCAGCTTCTGCGTATCGACCTGGGCCTGGTCGGATTGGACGGTGGCGATGTCCTGCTGAACCGTCGCGACCTGGGTATCCAGGGTTTGGGTGGCGATCGATTTCTGCGAGACGAGGGTTTGGTAGCGCTTGAGATCGACCTGGGCGTTCTTCAACGCCGCCTGATCCTTGGCGAGCTGACCCTCCGCCTGTTCGAGCGCAACCTGATACGGACGAGGGTCGATCTGGGCGAGGAAATCGCCCTTTTTCACCATCTGGCCTTCCTGGAAGGCGACCTCGGTGAGCTGGCCGTTGATCTGGGTCTTGACCGTCACCGCCGCCAGCGGCGTCACCGTGCCGAGCTCGGTCAACGTGACCGGCATGTCGCCCTTTTCGACCTTCGTCGTCCCGACCGACGTTGGCCCCGAGGACTGGAAACGACCGGCCGGCCCCGCCTGATGGCCCGAGCGCAGGACCACCCACGCCACCAGCCCGGCGATGATCAGCAAAACGAGCAGCAGCCAAAGGGCGCTGCCGAAGCGCGAGCGACGCGGCGGCGGAACGTCCCCCGGCAGGGTGGGACGCTGCAGCGGGTCTTCCTCGATCAGCTCGCGATATGCCGGCTCGCGTTCCTCGACGCCGGGGCGATCGGCGCGGTCCGCCCTGAGGGCAGGACGTTGCGCACTGTCCCGGCGATCACCGCGCCCCGGGGCGGAGCGCGGCGGCGCGGACAGCGGGCCGGGCTGGTCGTCCATCGCCTAGGCCCGTGGTCCGGCGGCCGTTGCCGCCGCCATCTCCGTCGATCGACGACGCCCCTTGGTGATCATCAATATCCTCACGCTTTCCCGCCCCCCAGAGTTTACGGCAAGATGGCCCGCTCCCTCCCCGGAACTGGCGCCGTCGTCGGAGACTACGACGGTTGACCGTCTCGCGTGAATGCCGCAAAGGTACTGTCGAGGCCGATCATTTTCGCGCGAAAATATCAGATAGGTCGCTTTGGCGCGAGGTACCGGCGCCGGCGATCGCATGCGCAGCCTCGGGATCGCTCGGTAATGCGCCGAAAGCCCCTTCCGCCGCACCCGTGCATCGTCTCAAATGCCGCGTCCAGATAATTTGCGCGGTGCGGCAATGGCGGCAAACCTACCTCTCCTGAGCGGCGGACAGCTTGTTGTCGCAGCGCTGAAGGCGCACGGCGTCGATATGGCGTTCAGCGTCGCCGGCGAAAGCTATCTCGAAGTCCTCGATGCGCTTTTCGACGCACCCGAGATCCGCCTCGTCACCTGCCGCCAGGAAGGTGGCGCCGCGTTCATGGCCGAGGCCTACGGCAAGCTGACCGGCAAGCCCGGTGTGCTCTTGGTGACCCGCGGGCCCGGTGCCTGCAACGCCTCGATCGGTGTGCATACCGCGTTTCAGGACTCGACGCCGATGGTCGTGCTGGTCGGCCAGGTGGCGCGCCACCAGATCGACCGCGAGGCCTTCCAGGAGGTCGATTTCCGCAAGATGTACGCGCCGCTCGCCAAATGGGTGACGCAGATCGACTTGGCGGAGCGGATCCCGGAGCTGATGAACCAGGCGTTTCAGGTGGCGACCTCCGGGCGGCCCGGCCCGGTCGTCGTCGCCTTGCCGGAAGATATGCTACGCGAGACCGCCGCCGCCGCGGTAGTTGGCCCCTACCGCGCCGTGCGGGCGCATCCTGGCGCCGCCGACCTCGCTGAATTGCGCCGGCTGCTCGGCGCCGCCGAGCGGCCGATCGTGCTAGTCGGCGGTAGCGGCTGGACGGACGCCGCCTGCGCCGATATCGCCCGCTTCGCGCGGGCTAACGACCTGCCGGTTTGCTGCTCGTTCCGCCGTCAGGACATCGTCGACAACCGGCTGCCGGCGTTTGTCGGCGACCTCGGCACCGGCGCGGCGCCGACTCTGGTCGACCGCTTCAAATCGGCCGATCTGGTGCTCGCCATCGGCGCCCGCATCGGCGAGATCACATCGCAGTCCTATACGCTTATGAGTGTGCCCGATCCGGGCAAGACCCTGATCCATGTCCACGCCGCCGCCGAGGAATTGGGCCGCGTCTTCCGGCCCACCCTGGCGATCCAGTCGGGCATGCCGGAATTCGCTGCCGCGGCGGCGGCATTGGAGCCGATCTCGGCGCCGCGCTGGGCCGGATGGCGGAAGGAGGCGCGCGCCGAATACGAAAAGGGGTTGATCCCGACCGCGCTCGCCGACTCTCCCGCGCTCGATCTTGGCCGGATTATGAACTGGCTGCGGGAGCGGCTGCCAGACGACGCGATCGTCACGTCCGACGCCGGCAATTTCAGCGGCTGGCCCAACCGCTTCCTGCAATACCGCCGGCCCGGCCGGCAGCTCGGGCCGACCAGCGGCGCAATGGGCTATGGCGTGCCGGCCGCAGTCGCGGCAAAGCTGGTGCATCCCGCCCGCGTCGTGGTCGGGTTTTGCGGCGATGGCGGGTTCATGATGACCGGGCAAGAGATGGCAACCGCGTTTGGCGAGGGCGTCGGGCCGATCATCCTGCTGTTCAACAACGCGATGTACGGCACGATCCGCATGCACCAGGAGCGCCGCTTTCCCGGCCGGATTGTTGGTACCGCGCTGAAGAACCCGGATTTCGCCGCGCTCGCCGCCGCCTATGGCGTCTTTGGCGCGAGCGTCGGCCGCACCGAGGAATTCGCGTCCGCTTTCGAAGCCGCTGTGGCCTCGAAGCGCGGCGCGATCGTCGAATTGCGTATGGACCCGGAAATGATTACGACGCGGACCACGCTCTCCGCGCTGCGCCGCCGGGCGGAGAGCGCGAAAGAGCAAGTCCGAGCCTGAAGCCAGCGTGACCGCTCGAGATCGCTCGGTAGCGCATCATAGGAGTACATTGCTATGCAGTTGCTGCGGCCGGGACCCAGCGAAGCGGAAGCCGCCCTGCGGGCGATGCGTCAGCTGGCCGCAGCGCGGGGTGAGCTTGGTGCCGCGAGCCGCAATTTGCTTGCGGCGGCGCAGCGGCAACTCTTGCACACCGATATCGACATCGATTCGCTGCCGCCGATCAGCCCCGACGAGCTTGCGGCATCCTTCCACGACCCGGCGCTGGCGCGGCAATTCGGGCAGGGCATGATGGTTGTGTCCCTGGCCGATGGGCCGACCACCGAGACGCAAGCCAAATTGATGTCGGCCTATGCCCGCGCGCTCGAGGTGGACGAGCCGGGACTGCGCGTGCTGGGCGAATTGGCGCACCATCACATGGTGCTGTTCCGCCTCGACTTCCTGCGCCGCTCGCACATCGCCGACATGGTGCGCGGCAGCGTTCGGCGGGAAGGGTTCATCGCGACGGCGAGATCCTTCGCCGCGTTCCGCGGCATGCGCGAGGATCCCGCCGTTACCGCCCGCTACGAGGCGCTTGGACGACTGCCGCAGGATACGCTCGGCTATGCGTTCTGGAAGCATTGCACCGACAACGGCTTTGCCCTCCCTGGCGCGCCCTTTGGGTTTCCGAAGGCCGGCGTCTACCACGATTTCACCCATGTGCTGTCGGGCTACAGCACAAAGCCCGAGGGCGAGGTGCAGATCGGCGGGTTCACCGCCGGCTACAAGAAGCATACGCCGATCTTCGTGATCCTCTTCGTGATCCTGACCTTCAGCGCCGGAATAAACGTCACTCCGGTCGATCAGCCCGTCAGCCTCGGCATTTTGGAGCAACCCGGCCTTGCAGATGCGTTTTTCGTGGCGGTGGAGCGGGGCTCTCGGGTCCCGATCGATCTGTCCGACGGTTGGGATCACTGGGCCTGGGTCGAAAGGCCGTTGGCCCAGGCGCGGGCGGAACTCAACATCACCCCACTGGAGCAGACATAGGCATCGTCGGCGTGGGCAGCATGGCCGAGTCCTCGAAGCAACACTGGTCGGCGGAGCGGTACGCCACCGCCGGTGGATTCGTGCCGGTACTCGGCGCGCCGGTGCTGGAGTTGCTTGATCCGCGGCCGGGCGAGCGCATTCTCGATCTCGGCTGTGGCGATGGCGCGCTGTCCGAGAAAATCGCCGCGGCCGGCGCGAAGGTAGTCGCGGTCGATGCCGCGCCCGATCTGCTCGCCGCCGCCCGGGCACGCGGGCTCGATGTCCGTCTCGCCGATGGGCAAAACCTCACCTTCAACACCGAGTTCGACGCCGTCTTCTCGAATGCTGCGCTGCATTGGATGCGCGATGCCGACGCGGTGATCGCCGGGGTAAAACGGGCGCTGAAGCCGGGCGGCCGCTTTGTCGCCGAGATGGGCAGCCACGGCAACATCGCCTCGGTCATCGTCGCGCTGACCGCGGTGTTGGCCCGCCGCGGCATCGACGCGGCGCCGCTCAACCCGTTCTACTTCCCGACCGCGGAAGCTCACCGCGCCCGGTTGGAGGCGGCGGGGTTCGCGGTCGACGAGATCGGCATCATCCCGCGCCCGACCGTGCTGGCGACCGACATCGAGCCTTGGCTCGACGCATTCTGCGAGGCGTTTCTCGCCGCGGTGCCCGAAGCGGACCGTGTCCGTGCCCGCGGCGAGACGGCGGATCTGCTGCGGCCGGTGCTGATGGCCGAAGACGGGCGCTGGATCGCCGATTACGTGCGGCTGCGTTTCCGCGCCCGGCTGACCGGCTGATCAGCCGGCGCGGACGCGCCCCAGGTAGGAGGTCGCGCTGTCCTCCTGTTGCGCCTGTACCGCACCGGAAATTTTGCCGCCGCATTCGATCTCGAGCTCGCCATAGGTGATGGAGCCCGAGACGTGACCGGTGGCGCGGATCAGGAGCCGCTTGCGAACGACGAGGTCACCCTCGAAGCGGCCACATACCTCGGCTTGGTCAATCGAGGCATTACCCTTGAACAGGCCGCTCTCGGCGATGTCCATCTCGCGGCACTCGTGCAGATTCGCCTCGACGCTGCCCTCCACGACGAGCCGGTCACAGGAGCTGATGTCGCCGGACAGCGAGATCTCGCGCCCGACGATCATTTTGCGGCGCTCGATCTGATCCGCCGGCGCGCCGGGTGACGAGGCCGGTTCCGGGCGCGGCTCGCTGCCCAGGCGGGAGAAATCGGTCACGCGCGGCGGCACCAGCGGC
>Ga0070766_10000057_pt1 | contig 41036 bp, 34 predicted proteins | sample HubBroMetageWFT6_FD_69782 | JGI IMG/M metagenome (GOLD analysis project Ga0070766, IMG submission 69782) | Warmed and freeze-thawed soil microbial communities from the Hubbard Brook experimental Forest, New Hampshire - Hubbard Brook CCASE Soil... | ecosystem: Environmental > Terrestrial > Soil...
AGAACGCCACAAAGTTTCCGATCGTAGTTATCGCCGCATCCACGGGCGGACCCGCAGCAGTGATGCGCGTGGTGGCGACGCTGCCAAGGGATTTTTCGGCGGCGGTGTTACTGGTGCTGCATATGCCCGCAGCTTTTACCAAGCAATTCACGTTGCAACTCGCCGAGATTTCTAAATTGCCGGTGACAGAAGCGCAAGCCAACGAGTTGGTACAGCCCGGCATGATTTATTTGTGCCCCGGCTCGCATCATTTACGTGTGTCACCAACCGGCAAAATTATGCTCGACCCAGGACTCAGAATCGAAGGCTATCTTCCGTGCGCGAATGCCGCGCTTGAAACAGTGGCCAGCTACTCGCGAACGTTGGCCATCGCGGTTGTATTAACGGGCATGGGCAACGACGCAGCCAAGGGTGTGAAGTCTATAAAGGCGAACGGCGGCTATGTGATCGCCCAGGACGAAGCATCTTCGGTGATCTTCGGCATGCCTGCTGAGGCGATCAAAACCGGAGCTGTGGACGAGGTCGTTGACCTCAACGAGATTGGCGCAGCCATCGAAAGACGTGTCGTCAAGTTCGCCAAGCCTATGCCGGTGGGAGCGCAATGAAGATTGCAGCTCAGGATGCGGTCAAAGCCCGAAAAGCTCGCAGGCCGGAAGCCGTGATTCTGTTCAACGTGTCGAATCAGCTTTTTGCTATTGCCGCGGATTCCGTGCAGGAAATTCGTAGCACGGATAGTTTGGGCGCTGCCTTGGAGATTGAGCAGCAGGAAATTCCGAAAGTGCGCCACACCATTGAACGCGGACACCGGACCTACTATGTGGTCAACGCATGTGTGCATTTTGGGCTGCGGCTAGTGCGTCCCACATTGGTTTTGATGTTGCGGCAAATTCGTGTTGCCGTGCTAGTGGACAAAATCGAGCGCATGGCGGAAATTTCTGGCTTTCATGCTTTGCCGCGAGCTTTTGTTGGAGCAGAGCGGCAGTGGTATCGAGGTCTCGCTTATGTGGACGACCAGGTCATTCCGGTAGTGAGCCCGTTAGGATTTTTAACCTCGCAGGAGTTTGAACAGCTGGACGGCGCCACGGCGGAAGCCTCACGCCGTGATTTGGAACGAGCGGTACAAATATGAGCGGGACTGACACAGAAAACGCACAATCATATGTGCTGCTCCAAATCGGGGAGCGGCGTTTTGCTTTGCCGGCGTCAGAAGTTTCGGAATTGGCACCCCCGGTTCGGTTGCATCAATTTCCGCACAACTCACCGTTGGTATCCGGGATTATCGTCAGGCGCGGACGCCTTGTCCCGGTGTATGACGTTTGTCCTTTGCTGACCGGCAAAGACTCTCCTACGCACCAATTCTATTTGGTTGCGCGGCGAAATTTCGGATCCGCAAGCGAGCCTGCCGCGATTCCAGTGAGTGGCGATTCCGAACTTGTGACTGCGGACACGGTGCAAGTTACCAGCCCAGCATATGTTTCAGGCAGATTGACGCACGGCGGAGAAAGCATCGAAGTATTGGACCTTGATCGTCTAGTGGCTTTCGAATCTCGCGCAGCGCAGCCCAACTCATGAGCACCCTTGCGAATCTTCCGCGCATCCTGCTGATCGATAGCAATGTGTATTTCTCGAAGCGTTTGACGGACGCTTTGCAGCAGCAGGGTTTCGAAGTCGTGCTCAGCACGCAAGCTTCCTATGCCCTCACCATGCTTGAATGGAATGCTCCCGCCGCGATTCTATGCGCTACGAATTTGCGCGAGATGGGAGCGCTGGAAATGGCGCCGATTCTGCGAGCGGATGCCAAGACAGCGAATATCCCGCTCATTGCCATAGGGGGCGGCGGAGATCAGGCGCTGCTCGAAGCTTTCCGCGCAGGCTGCGACGATTTCGTCGATCGCCGCCGGTCGCCTTCGGACATCGCTGCACACGTGCGAAGTTTTCTTTTGAGTCGTCAGGAAGGTTTTCAATCTACGCAAATGCTTGCCACTGCCGACACTGATTTGAGCGGCAGCCTTTCGCACCTTGACCTGCCGGGAGTTATTCAGATGCTCGGCCAAGCGCGCCAAACCGGCGCGCTGCACGTCAATGCCGGCGAAACCGACGGAATTATCTTTTTTGAAGCTGGAGAAATTCACCACGCCGAGTGCGGCGCGCTTTTTGGCGATGAAGCTGTAACGGAAATCGTAAAGACTTGCCAGAGCGCTGCGAAAGGCGTCTATAAATTCGTGTACGGAGCAGCGGCCACACAACGAACGGTTCTTCGCTCGGCGACCGATTTGTTGCTCGACGCCATGCGGGAATTTGACGAAGCCGAACACAACGAAGTGGAGAACAAACTTCCATGAGCGAAACAAGCAATCCCATAACAGCGCGAGTTCCAACGGTCTATTTCATAGACGATAGCGCGACCATGCGCGAAGTGATCAAGATCGCCTTTCGGAAAGAAAATATTCAAGTCATCACCTGTGCGGATGCCGCTTCGGCGATGGAACAGTTCAACAAGGTTGCTCCGGACGCAGTCATCACCGATGTGATCATGCCGGACAAAGATGGCTACGAAGTTTGCGACTACATCAAACAACATTATCGGTTCGCGAAAACGCCGGTAATACTGATGTCGGGAGTCGTGAATCAGTCCGTTGCAGAACGCGCAACCGCTGTGAAAGCCGATGAATTGATACGTAAACCGTTTCAGCCGCAGGATCTGGTCGCTCGCGTAAAAAGTCTGTTGACTCCAGGCGTTCCTGGCGCCACACGCAGCGTCGGAAATGACCAAGATGAAACCTCAACCCGATTTGCGTCAACCTTAAACGGCCTGTTCAATCCTGATGCTGCTCGAGCGGCCACGACTCGGCCGCAGGTTCCCGGGACCGCAGCGCAGTCACGCGCGAGTCAGACCTTAGTAGCCGCCCCCGCCGCTCCATCGTTTGCGCCGCCGGCTCCAGCACTCGCTTCCTCAGGAAGAACTCACAGTTCTGCGGAGACGGTAGCGACCCGGCCTCCAGCGCAATCCTCTTGGGAAATCCAGAAATTGCGCAACGAGATTCGCCGACTTGAACTCTTCGTTAAGAAGTTGCAGGCCGAACTCGAGGCTGAACATCAGTATTGCGCTGCGCTCGAAGCTCATTTCAAGACGCTTCAAGAAGGCGAAGAGTCCCGCTAAATAGCCCGTCAGTCTAATCGTTTGGATTGCAGAAATTCACGCGCCACTTCGGCAATATCGCGATGCTCTCCGTCCACTGCGTAATTCATCCTTCGCATTTCCGCATCGGATATTTTTCCAACCAATTCTTCGATGGCAGCGTTCATACCAGGAAAGCGATTTAGGGCGTCCGATCTTACAATGGGCACCGCCTGGTATGGAGGAAAGTAATGTTTATCATCTTCCAGAATGGCCAGGTCGCGTGCGGCGATCAACCCATCGGTGGAATTCCCAGCAACGATGTCCACCTGGTCGCTTAGCAACGCGCGATAGAGCAATCCCAAATCAAGGATTCGCGACGGCTCTTTAAATTTCAGGCCGTATACTTTTGCCAGTCCAGCGTAGCCGTCCGGCCGTTCCATGAATTCGTAGCCGAACCCGGCGCGCCATTGCGGCGTATAGGGGGCGGCATCGTCAATGGTTTTTAAATTTAATCGGCGCGCGTCTTCGCCTCGGACGACCATTGCGAACGTGTTATTAAAACCGAGTGAGGGCATTACCTCCATGCCGAATCTTTGCCGATATTCGCTTTTCACCCGCTGGAACACAGCTGAACGGTCGCTTTGAATCGGGTCGTGCAATATTGCGGTTAAGGCTGTCCCGGTGTACTCCACGTAGGCGTCGATCCGTCCCGCGAGCAGGGCTTGTTGGCAAATGTACGAGCCGGCGAGATAGAAGCGCCTGGTGACTGGCTGATGCAGTTTGTTCTCGAGATGCTGTGCCAGAATTTCGGCGAGAAGCGCTTGTTCGGAGAAGTTCTTTGAGCCGATGACGATATCGTGCCGCTCAATATTGCACGCTGCTAACAGAAGAATAGGGCAGAGTAGGCACCAACCCAGCCACTTGATCATTGGCGCGCAGGCCGCAGATGCTGCTCCAACAAACTCAATATGAAATCAGCCAGTAACGCGAGAGCAGCTGCAGGAATCGCGCCCGCTAAAATCAACTGGTTGTTCACCATGGCCAAACCACGAAAAATAAATTCACCTAGTCCACCTGCGCCGACCGCCGCAGCAATTGTCGCGATCCCAATAGTCAGCACCATGGCGACGCGCACGCCCGCAAGAATAGTTGGCATTGCAAGTCGCAATTCCACCTGCCAAAGAATTTGGTTGTCAGTCATTCCCATTCCGCGGGCGGCTTGTCGCACCGCCGCATTGATGTTTTCGATACCCGTGGATGTATTGCGAATAATTGGGAGCAATGCGTACAGCGTCAACGCGACAATCACCAGCCGGTCTGCACGCTCTCCTAACCACGGAACGGGCAAAAGAAATCCAAAGAGTGCCAGACTCGGAATAGTCTCGGCAATATTGGCTCCGCCAAGAATCGGCTTTGACAGCCAGGGTTGGCGCGTCACGATGATCCCCAGCGGAACGCCAATAGCCACCGCCAGCAGCATCGACATGGCAACCAACCATATATGCTCAAGCGTAGCCTGCAGAATTTCGCGCTGGTGGCGAACAAAAAACTCAACGATGTTCATTGGCCCTCTCGGCTTCTTCATACATCCGGAAATTTGCTACGTAGGCCGCTGCTACGGGCTCTTTCGCGGCTAGAAACCCTGGCGGCGAATAAACTCCGGTGAGTTTGCCTTCTTCCAGCAACGCGATGCGCGAGGCCAGCAAAAGAGATTCTCCGACGTCGTGAGTGACCATCACGATTGTTTTTCCAAGCCTTTGCTGCAATTTCTGAAATTCTCTTTGCAAGTCGCCGCGAGTAAGCGGATCAAGCGCGCCAAAAGGCTCGTCCATTAGCAAAATCGGCGGATCGGCGGCCAATGCCCGCGCGATGCCAACCCGCTGCCGTTGGCCGCCGGAAAGTTCGTGCGGATGTCTTTTCGCAAATTGATTAAAATCCAAGTCGACAAGGTCGAGCAGCGCCTTCACGCGAGCCTGCGTGCGCTCTGCGGCCCATCGTTCTAGACGAGGCACCAGCGAAACGTTCTGTTCGATAGTGAAATGCGGAAATAGTCCGACGTCTTGTATCACGTAGCCAATGTGCCGGCGAAGCACGATCGCATTCCAGCCTGTCGTTGGTTTGTTTTCGACCAATACCTGCCCGTCGCTTGGATCGAGCATGCGATTAATCAGCTTTAGCGCCGTAGTCTTTCCGGCGCCGCTGCGTCCTAACAATGCCAACGTTTCACCGCGGCTAACTGTCAAGCTAAGGTTGCGCAATATGGCTTGCCCATTTGGCAAACGGTAGCCGGCGTTCCGAAATTCTATGACGGGCTCGCGTGCGGCGCCTCGATCGGTTTCCGCATTCATATGGCGGTGAAGAGCACAGTGTTCTCGCGAGGCTAACAAGCCCTACCGCGGCCTGTCAAACGGACACGCCGTCGGTCGGCCGAAGCCGGTCACTTGCTGCCGAGAAATTTCCGGATTGTGAGCAGCACGTCGACCATCATTTGCTCCGTGAGCTTGCCAGTGAACGTATTTTGTTGGCTGGGATGAAATGAGACGAATAGGCGCGGTAGCCCCTCGGGTAGCTCGTAACCCGCGCTGTGACGAAATGGATATGCTGCGAATCCCCCGATTAGACCTCTCCTCTTGAGCACGCCCAAGTAAGTTCGCATCGCAATACTTCCCAACGCGAGTATGGCGCGAGGCCGCAACAGTTCCAGTTCACGTTCAAAATACGGCAAGCAATTTGCCAGCTCGGACGGCAGCGGTTTGTTTGCGGGAGGCGCGCATCGCACCGCTGCGGCAACGTAAGCATTCTTTAGCTTAAGACCGTCGCCTCGCTGCGTGGAAGTCGGTTGATTCGCGAAGCCGGTTTCATAAAGCGCCTTATAGAGGAAATCACCCGATCGGTCGCCCGTAAAAACCCGACCAGTCCGGTTGCCACCGTGAGCCGCCGGCGCCAGACCCAGAATCAGCAATTTTGCGCGCGGGTCGCCGAAACCGGGGACCGGCTTGCCCCAATACTCCCAGCCGAGGAACGCCCGCCGTTTCTCAAATGCAACTCTCTCGCGATAACAAACAAGTCGCGGGCACTTGCGGCAACGAACGATTGTTTGATTTAATCTGTCCAGCGCTTCCAAATTTTATCCTTCGACAATTTGGATGAACCCTAAGAACCATTGCGAGCGTCTATTCTAATTGAGGAACGCGTCCGCAAGTTTCTTATGCTTTCCCAACCTCCTTCCGTAATGAGAGGATTGCGCAAAGGTTTCTGAAACCTTTCTATGAATATCACGCGCGAGAAAATTGTCATTGTCGAGGAAGATGCCGCTCGACGCGAGAATTTGCGGACGATGTTGGACACGTCCGGCTATGACGTCGCGGCATTCGCTACTGCCACCGAAGCGCTCGAAGCGATCCACAGCGGCGAAGTAACTCTTCTTTTGATTGACGCAGACGCTCGGCAGGCGTCCGAGCTGAGCGGTTCGAAGGCGCGCGACATCATCGCGACAATTCGCGGCTCTGCGGCTACTGAAATGGTCCGCGTGATTCTGCTCGTCGGTTCTTCGGCCGAGCCGCGTATCGAAGCATTAAACCTGGGCGCCGATGACGCTATTTCACAACCATTTGATGCAGGTGAGTTGCTCGCTCGTGTCCGCACGCAGGTGCGCGCGTTTCGCGAACAAAAAGAATTGCGCTATGCGGCGAACATTGCTATCGAGGGCCAACAGATTGCCCACACTGCGTTTGAGGCTATCGCTGTCACCGAAAAAATGACCAACGACGCGGTGACGCTCGACCGCAGTATGAAGGTCGGGTTCGTAGCCATTCTGGCTACGGCGGTAGTGATGGCTGGGATTTATTTCCTCTTCGTCCGCACTGCGCAAAAAGAAACTAAACAAGGAAACGCCATCATCGCTCGTATCGAAGGCGGACTTCTTCGCCAACAAAGTTTAGTCGCCGAGGCGCGCAAGCTGCGCACGCAGCAGGGTACGGCAGCAGTCGCTGCGGCTTCCTCAAAGGATGAGCTTCAAAAACAGGCTGCCGATTTGAAATCGAAAATGGCAACTGCTCCTTCCGAGGATGTAACCACGCTCCAGAAACAGCTGGAGGACACCAACGCGCGCCTCGCGCGCATCGAAAAAGAGGGACAAGGTGCGCAAACCCTGATACCTGCCGACGTGCAGAGTGTTTGCTTATTGCATGTTTCCGTGGCCTTTCGCGACAAAAACAATGGACAGCGCCTGCGCTACGCAGGGCTCAATCAGCAAGGCGAGCCGCTACAGGACAGTGACAACAATCCCATCCTCACATTAGAAGGCCACGGACCCGAAGTTAAACTCGATGTTTTTGGCACCGGTTTCATCGCCGGACCTAACGGTCGCCTGGTCACCAACCGCCATGTGGCCGAACCGTGGTGGAAAGATGACGAACTGAAAGCCCTGACCGATCAGGGTTTCCAGCCCGAAATTTCAACGATTCGCGCTTATTTCCCCGGAGATCCACGCGCGTTTCACGCCGAGATTCAGCAGATTTCCCAGGAAACCGATCTCGCTACCATTCGGGTAGATATGCAGGATCTGAAGCGTTCCGTGCTGATTGTCGATTGGGGACAAGCTGCTGCCGTCACGGGCCAGCCTATAATTTTGATGGGCTACGCCACCGGACTCGCCGCAATTCTCGCACGCACCGATGAAGACACTGCCCAACAAATTCTTGCCCACAGTGGCACGGATGTTTCGCAAGTTTTAGACGAACTGGCCCGCCGCAATTTGATTCGTCCTCTAATTACTCAAGGACACATCGGCGACATTCTTCCGGATAAAATTGTTTTCGACGCGCAAACCACTTCGGGTGGCTCTGGTGGGCCTCTTTTCAACCGGCAGGGGAAAGTAATCGGCGTCACTTACGCGGTGCTAAAGGGTTTTGGAGGCTCGAATTTTGGCATTCCAATAAAGTTCACGAAACCTTTGCTCCAAGGCCAGCCGCCGGTGCCCTAATGTCATGTCCCGGATGCGCCGCGCGCACGAACGCCTATAAATTGACATCTGTAAGCCGCACATCTAGCATATTCACAGCGATTCTCCCTTCGGGGCTCACCTGAAGGTGTATTTAGCCTCATCCAGTTAGCGTGACTTCGCTCATGGAAATTAGCGCGCGCCCTAAAAACATTTTGGACCGCATTGTGGAAGCGCGTCGAGAGTCAGTCGCGCATCGCAAACGTGTCCTTCCAGAAGTCGCGTTAAAGATTGCAGTGGATAAAAAAGTCGCGCCTCCACGCGATTTTGCATCCGCGCTTACCGCTGCGGGCGTTCGTGTAATTGCAGAGCTCAAAAAGGCTTCCCCTTCGCGCGGCTTGATTCGTACGGAATTTGCTCCCGCATCGCTTGCTTCAAGTCTCGAACAGGCCGGGGCGGCGGCTCTATCTGTGCTTACGGAGGAAGATTTCTTTTCCGGTTCCTTGGCGGATCTAAAAGAAGCCACCCGTGTGACCAAGATTCCGATCTTGCGCAAAGACTTCATCATCGATCCGTGGCAAGTGTGGGAGGCGCGCGCAGCAGGCGCCGACTCATTTCTTCTGATCGCCGCTGTACTGGAAGACGAAATCCTTGGCGATCTTCTCGCACTTGGGCGTTCGCTGAAGATGGAACCGTTGGTCGAAGTGCATTCGCCTCTGGAACTGGACCGCGTTCTAAGCGCCGGCGCGCAAATAATCGGTATCAACAATCGTGATCTACACGATTTCTCCGTGCATTTGAAGACATCTCTCGATCTCATCCGCGCGATCCCTGAAGACTGTATCGCCGTGAGCGAGTCCGGCTTAAGCACACGCGAGGATATTGCACGCCTGCGAGATGCCGGATTTGATGCTTTCCTGGTCGGAGAGCATCTGATGCAACGAGACGATCCCGCGCAAACTCTGATTGATTTGATCGGCTCGCGTGACGCGGATAATTTGGCTGGATAAGCGCCCTAACTCATGGTGAAAGTGAAAATATGCGGCATCACGAATCTTAAGGATGCTCGTCAGGCGATAGAAGCGGGAGCGACTTTCATCGGATTTAACTTCTACGAACGCAGCCCGCGTTACGTAACTCCGAGCGCAGCTAAACGAATCATGCAGAGCTTGCCGAAGAAAGTTAAGGCCGTGGGAGTTTTTGTGAACGAAACAGAAAACAAAATGTTGACGATAGTTCGTCAAATTGGCCTAAGCCAAGTTCAGTTGCACGGTGAGGAATCCCCGGAAACTGTCGCACGCCTCCAGCGAACATTGCCGGTCATTAAAGCGATTCGGGTGCGCAAATCGTTTTCCACCACCGAACTCAGTCGCTACAAGAACGCCAGCGCATTTTTGCTTGATGGTTTCGATCGTCACCTGCGAGGTGGTAGCGGAAAATCCTTTCGCTGGGACATTGCGCTCCGCGCCAAACGCGTCGGCCGCATTTTTCTGGCCGGCGGGCTAACTCCAGCCAACATCGGCGAAGCCATACGCTCTGCCAGACCATACGCCGTGGATGTTTGCAGTGGCGTGGAAGCAAAACCAGGAAAGAAAGATCCGGCGGCCGTGAACAATTTTATGCGGGCGGCGCGCGCAGCTCAGAAAACAATATGACCACTGCGGCCTCACCAGCAATGCCCGATGCGCGCGGACGTTTTGGTCCCTACGGAGGCCGCTACGTTCCCGAAACCCTCGTCGCTCCGCTTGAAGAACTCGAACGAGCCTATTCTGAAGCGCGCGCTGATTCGAATTTCCAAAAAGAACTCGACGATCTGCTCCATAATTTTGCCGGCAGACCGACGCCACTGCAATTTGCATCCCGCCTTACCGAAAAACTCGCCGGTCCTCGCATCTACCTAAAACGCGAAGATCTTCTTCATACCGGCGCGCACAAAATAAATAACGCTCTGGGCCAAGGCTTACTCGCTGTGCGCATGGGGAAAGAGCGCATCATCGCAGAAACCGGCGCCGGCCAACATGGTGTGGCGACCGCCACCGTCGCCGCCCGCCTCGGACTCACTTGCGCCATTTACATGGGTACCGAGGATATGGAACGCCAGCGCCTAAATGTTTTTCGGATGCGATTGCTCGGAGCCGAAGTCACGGGTGTCGATTCCGGCAGCCGCACGTTGAAAGATGCAATCAACGAGGCCATGCGCGACTGGGTCACCAACGTCCGCACATCGCACTACCTTCTTGGTTCGGTTCTCGGCGCGCACCCTTATCCCCAAATCGTGCGTGATTTTCAGAAAATTATTGGAGAAGAAGCTCGCGAACAGATTCTGCGCGCCGAAGGACGCCTTCCCGATCATCTGATTGCCTGCGTTGGTGGTGGCTCAAATGCCATCGGCCTTTTCCACGCGTTTCTTGCCGACCCCAATGTAAAAATGCTCGGCGTGGAAGCTGGCGGACGCGGCAAGTCTCTCGGAGAACATGCCGCGCGTCTCGCTGCAGTCGAAGGTTTTGACGGCGCTCGTCCTGGTGTTCTGCAAGGCACCTACACTTATTTGTTGCAGAATGGCGACGGACAAGTCGCCACAACCCATTCGGTATCGGCCGGCCTGGATTATCCAGCTGTGGGACCCGAGCATGCCTGGCTGGCTGAACAGCATCGCGCTGAGTACACAGCCGCCAGCGACGAAGATGCGGTCGCAGCCGCACGCACTTTGGCGCGCATCGAAGGAATTATTCCCGCTCTTGAATCCGCGCATGCTTTGGCGGAACTCATTCGTCGCGTTCCTAAAATGAGAAAAGATGAAATCGTAATTCTGAATCTTTCCGGTCGCGGCGATAAAGATATGGAAATCCTGTCTCGCTATGTCTAATCCCTCAGCGCCAAAACTTTTTAGTTCCGGTCCAGGAGCCGAAGGAACATCTTCGCCCAAGAAACACCTGGGTAGGATCTCACGTAAATTTCGCGCTCTTGCAGACGCAGGTGAACTCGGGCTGATCGCCTACATTACCGCTGGCGATCCTTCGCTTGACGCCAGCGCTAAAATCGTGCTCGCCGCTGCCGAAGCTGGCGCCGACATCATCGAACTTGGCGTCCCCTTCAGCGACCCAGTAGCTGACGGCCCGGTGATCCAACGAGCTAGCGAACGCGCCTTGCGCAACGGAGCGACCCTCGCCGGCGTACTCGAGCTCGTTCGCGATTTGCGCGCACACACCGACGTGCCGCTCGTGCTCTTCAGTTATTTCAATCCCATTCTACAAATGGGCCTGCGGAAATTTGCGGAATCTGCTGCTTATGCTGGCGCGGACGGCATTTTGGCAACCGATCTTACGCCCGAGGAAGCGCACGAATACCGCACCGTTATGCAAGCCCACGGTCTCGACACGATTTTCCTCGCTGCTCCCACCTCCACCGACCAGCGTCTCGAGCGTATAGCAAAGGCATCCGCCGGGTTCCTGTATCTTGTTTCGCGCACGGGTGTAACAGGGGCGCGCCAGGCTTTGCCCGAAGGCTTGCCTCAGCTGGTGAGACGCATTCGAAACCTCACCACCTTGCCCATTGCCGTGGGCTTCGGCATTTCTCTGCCGAGCCACGTAAGCGTGCTCGGTGGCATCGCGGACGCAGCCGTGGTCGGCTCGGCGCTTATGGCCGCAGTGGAAGGCGCGGCTTCGGTGGACGCTGCAGTTGCAGCCGTCGCCAGCCGTGTTCGCGCCTTGAAAAATGCGGCTCGCGCAGGGCTCAGTCATCGATCGGGCAGCCTCAACATTCCGACTGGCGAATGACTTTCAAGAATTCCCACCTGTTTTGCAGTAAACTTCCCTGCCGATGTTCCCTGTGACATATCTTTAAGGAGACCGAATGGATAAGCGTGTTGCCGGCGCTGAGGTCGCTATCGCTGGTATTCAAGACGGAGCCACCATTCTTCTGGGCGGATTTGGACTTTGCGGCATTCCCGAAAATCTGATTGCTGCGCTGCGAAAAAAAGGCACAAAAGATCTGACTCTCGTGTCCAATAACGCTGGGATCGACGATTTCGGCATCGGTCTTTTGCTGCAAAGCAAGCAAGTGAATAAAATGATCGCCAGTTACGTTGGCGAAAATAAGACCTTCGAGCAACTCGCCATGACCAAGGAAATCGAAGTTGAATTAAATCCTCAGGGCACGCTCGCGGAGCGCATCCGTTGCGGAGGTGCGGGAATTCCCGCATTTTTCACGCCCACCGGGTACGGCACGATGGCGGCCGAAGGAAAAGAAGTGCGAGATTTCAACGGCCGCCCGCACATTCTGGTGCCCTCCCTGCGCGGTGATTTTGCTTTTATCAAAGCGTACAAAGGGGACCGCTGGGGAAATCTTGTGTTCCGCAAAACCGCGCGAAATTACAACGCGATAATGGCCACCGCTGCGGACTACACCATCGCGGAAGTAGAAGAAATCGTCGAGCTGGGAAAACTGGATCCCGATTGCATTCACACGCCTGGAATTTTTGTTGATGCGATTTTTAAGGGGTCGAATTACGTTAAGCGAATTGAGCGCCGTACCGTCCGCAAACGTTAGGAGATGAAATGCCAGCAGAAATTGATAAGCGTGAAATCATCGCACGCCGAGTAGCCCGCGAACTTCACGACGGTTATTACGTGAATCTCGGCATCGGCTTGCCTACGCTGATTCCGAACTTTCTTCCGCCCGGCGTGGAAGTGATTCTGCAATCGGAGAATGGAATGCTTGGCATCGGCCCCTATCCTTTCGAAGGACAAGAAGATCCCGACTTAATCAATGCTGGCAAAGAAACAATTAGCGAAATTCCCGGTTGCTGTTATTTCTCCAGCGCGGAATCTTTCGGAATGATACGCGGTGGGCGAGTTAATGTAACAGTTCTTGGCGCGTTGCAAGTGGACGAAAAAGGCAATCTCGCCAACTGGGCGATTCCGGGAAAAATGCTGAAGGGCATGGGGGGCGCTATGGATCTGGTCGCCGGGGCCAAGCGCGTGATCATTGCCATGGAACACACAACGAAAGACGGCGAAGCCAAAATTGTAAGAAATTGCTCCCTCCCACTTACCGGCGTTGGCGTTGTGAACCTGATCGTCACCGAACTCGGGGTCATCGAAATCACTCCGAATGGTCTGGTTTTGCGCGAGGTTGCTCCCGGAGTTTCGCCGGAAACCGTTCAGAAAGTTACTGAGCCGTCTCTGCGGCTGGCATCCGACATGAAAGTGATGGCTAGCTAACCACTTCACCATCAAAGATGGCTCTTGCGCGTCGTTTGCCAGCCGCCTGCGCGGCATGTTGGGATACCATAGCGGTACGGGGACATCCTAGGAGAGGCAATGGAGCCGCATTCAATCGTGGTTATAAGTCTGCAAAATCCCAAGGAAAAGCTTTGGGGCGAACTCGTTGACGTCACCAATGCAGGTGTAACAGTACGCGGCATTGATCTTAGTTCGTTTGACGATTTCGTGAGCCAGGTTCTGCATCCTGATGGTGACCGCATGGGTCTGCCCACTTTATTTTTTCCCATGCTGCGGATTGAGCGCATTGCGTTGGATGAGCCTCGCGGTTCTATCCCTTCGCTCGCTGAAATGTTTCATAGAAAAACGGGCCGTTCACTGGCGAATTACTTGGAACAATTCGCCTGAACGAAGATGTTTTTCGATTACCGGACAAATTCATGAACAGCCGAATATTTACCGTTCCCAATCAGCTCACGTTCCTGCGGCTGGCGTTTCTGCCGGTCTTCATCATCACTATTCATTACGAAAGATACGGTTGGGCGATGGCAATTCTTATCGTTGCAGGTCTCACCGACGGATTGGATGGGCTGCTCGCGCGCGGACTGAACCAAAAAACTCCGCTGGGCGCCTATTTGGATCCCATCGCAGACAAACTGCTGGTTTCTTCTTCCTACATTGTTTTGGCTTTCCATAAGAAAATCACCTGGTGGCTCGCCATCCTCGTAATCGGAAGAGACGTGTCGCTTCTAGTTGCGAGCGCCGTCGTGCTGATCACCGTGGGTTATATTTCGCTGCCGCCCAGTATTTATGGCAAAGCCACCACGTTTTTCGAGCTTCTTCTAATTTTCTTGGTTCTGCTGTTGGCCATTTGGAACAACCATGCGCTCGAAATCGTGCGGGAACTTTGCGGGTATTGCGTAGCCGTTTTCGTATGTATTTCAGGACTGCATTACAGCATCGTCGTGTCGCGCCGTCTTCATGCGGGAAGCTGAAGCTCGGTCCGCAACGAATTTCTTATTTCAGATCTAGTGGAACAATCGGAGGGTCACTATCCCTAAACTGGCCGCAACGATAATCGCAGTCATCCACCCCAACAGATCCGCCCGTGTCCGCTCTTGCTGTGACATAGGCGGGCGGTCATCCATAACCTTCCCCAACGCAAATCCGGTAATGAATCCGCCAAGGTGCGCAAAATTGTCGATGCCCGAAAACAAGAACCCCATAATGGCGATATAAATCAACCACTTGATCAGCTGGCTTCGTAACATTTGCATGGAGGCGCTCTGTCGGTTAAACGTGAGCGCAAGGAGCAGACCTATTAATCCGAGTAATGAGGCAGACCCGCCTATGCTGAAATGTCCTACAAGCCCACTGAGGATATAACCGCCGATACCGGTAACGACATAGATGAACAAAAATCGCGCCGACCCATAAAGCTCTTCAATTTGCGGCCCGATATCCATTAGGACCCACAGATTGAATCCGATGTGCATCAGGCTGCCGTGAAGAAAAGTCGGCATTATCAATCGCCAGGGTTGTAGCAAATCAATTGGCCAAGGGAGCGACGCGCCGAACTTTTGCAAGACGTTCCCATTGATAGCTCCAAAATTGAAAATGCCAGACCATCCGCCACCAGGCGCTTGAAATCCGCTAGTGCGAATCGTGGCCAACAAACTCACGCCGTAAAGCAAGCAGCTTAAGCTAAGGATTCCGTACGTCGCGGGCGAAGTGGTGGGCAGTAGCCGGCTGAGCGAGCGCCTGGCAGCGGCCATGCCGAAATTCATGCTCGCGCCGCATTGGTGGCATTTCGTCGCGCTCGCTCCTACCAGCGTGCCGCAGGAGGGACACAGCTTCGGACGCGGGGCTTCCCGTTCGCCGCCGAAAAGGCCGCTAAATTGTTCGCGCATTCGATCGAGTTTGTAACGCAGTCGCGGAGAAAGAGCCAATAGCCGTCCTTGCGAGAATGTGGTTGCGTTCCTATAATACCTAAGATGCGTCCAAACCAGTGAATCGGGAAACTGCGTGAGGGCCACCCGTCTTTCTACAGAAGTTCACTCGCAACTAAGTAATAGTTTTTGCTCCCCGCGCGCGCGAAAACCTTTCGTAACAGCAATTCTGACGATCCTGCTGGCGACTTACTTAGCTGGATGCGCGCACCATCACGCTTCAAGTCAACCTCCCACGCAAACTCCGCCGTCCGCGTCGCAGCCGCGTACCGCGCCGGGCGCGTCACGACCGTCGGGCGCGCCTCCTGCAAGCGAGCGGCAACCCGCCGTGCCTGGGGATTATGTCGAAGAAGGCGTAGCTTCCTGGTACGGTGTGCCCTTCAACGGCCGTCGCACTTCCAACGGCGAAATCTATGACATGCATGAATTTACCGCCGCGCACCGTACGCTACCGTTCGGCGCTGTCGTCCGCGTCACAAATCTTCGTAACCAGAAGCAAACCCAGGTTCGCATCAACGATCGCGGACCATTCGTTGCCGACCGCATAATCGACCTTTCGCTTTCCGCTGCGCAGGCAATCGAGATGGTGGGACCTGGGACGGCACAGGTTCGACTGGAAATAATAGCCGGTCCGAATCCCACGGCTGGTGTTTTCGCCGTGCAAATCGGAGCATTCGTTAAGCAGGAAAACGCCGAACGGCTGAAGGCTGAAATGGAGGCGCGCAGTTTCCCCGTCACCATCGTCACTTTCGATTCAGCGAACGGCCTATTGTATCGCGTGCGCGTCGGCCGTTTAGCTACGGAACAAGCTGCCGGTCAACTCGCTGCGCAGTTGCATTCCTCGGACCAGTTCACCACTTTCGTCGTGCGCCTGGATGAATAGTCTTCAGCCAATCCGATTACTTATGCTTCATCTCGTAAACGCCGTCCCAATCCGCTCCGGGGCCCTCCGCAAGGTACTCGTTACAACGGTCTAGAAAAACGCGTCCCGGCCCATCCTTCGGCCATCGTTGCAAAACCTCTTCGAACGCCGATTTTGCGGCCCGCCAATCGCGCGCCTTATATGCTTCGCGGCCACGCCCGAATACTTCAACCAATTCCTTACCATTATTGCTGGCAGCCTGCTCGCTCAGAATCTCAAAAATCGTAACCGGTAGACTCTTTCCTACCACCCGAATGAAATCGATTTCGCGGACGATCATCCGCGGGTCCGCAATATCTATGCACGTAGATTCGCTGATCAAAATCGTGGTTCCATATACCTTATTGAGCCCTTCCAGGCGCGAGGCCAGGTTTACGTTATCGCCCATGGCCGTATATCCATAGCGCAACGACGAACCCATGTTCCCCACTGAGGCAATGCCTGTGTTGATTCCGATTCCGATCTCCATTGCGGGCAAACCTTCCGCCACCCATTTCTTTTGTAACTCAGCGAGCCGCGCGACCATAGCGAGCGCAGCTTTGCAGCATCGTTCGGCATGTTTCGGCTCGGTAAACGGAGCGCCCCAGATCGCCATCACCGCGTCGCCGATGTACTTATCGAGTGTTCCTTGGTGCTTGAAAATAATGCGTGTCATTTCCGTGAGGTAGTTATTTAGCAATCGCGCCAAATCTTGGGCGTCCAACGATTCTGAAATGGAAGTAAAGCCGCGCACATCGCTGAAAAGAACGGTGATTTCTGTTTTGCGTGGTGTCACCAATCCCGGATCGCTCAAGACGCGTCGAATTACTTCGGGACTAACATATTGTTGAAATGCGCCGCGCACCTTGCGCTTTTCCTGCTCTTCAATCAACACGCGATAAAGCGCCACCAGGCTCACATTTGGCACCAGCGCAAATAGCGACGGCATGATGAAGTTAAGCCACCAGCCATGCAGAAATGCCCAGTAAACAATTGCTGTGAACGGAATCAAAAGCGCCAGTCCAAAGGTCATCCAACGTGGTTGGACAATGGCCAGCCACAGCCCCAGCGGAATCCCAAACAGAAATATAAACCCTACATCTGTGAGGACTTCAGGCGCGCCGCGCGTCAGGAATTTCTGATTCAAAATGTTGTCGATCAGATTTGCATGAATTTCCACTCCTGGAAAATCGATGCCGCCAAAAGGCGTTGCTCGCAAATCCGCGATGCCCGTCGCTGACGCTCCCACCAAAACAATCTTGTCCTTGAAGGTTCCAGGTGCAAATTTCTTTTCTGCAGCATCAGCAAACGAACTATAAGGATAGGTCCGAGGAGGTCCGTGATAATTAACCATCATCCGACTCACGCTGTCGGGATGAACGATCAGCTGGGGACCGAATTCGACGCTCGACACTCCTCCGTCGCCGTAATTCAAAACCGTTTGTTCGTTTGCAAGCCCCAAGTAAAGACGTAGAGTCTGCACGTCGAGAGAAGGATAAAAGTCCCAATTCGCGCGGTCGGCGTCGCGCCCGTAAGGAACCGCCAGCGGCAGTTGCCGGACTACCGTATCGGGATCCACGAACACATTGAAAAAGCCGCAGCCGCCCTTTTCCGACGCAACCGCATCTGTCAACACTCCGGTGTTCGCTTCAGCTCCCCGAGGCACCAAGTATTTCGCCTCGTACTGATCTATCAAACGAACACGACCCCCGTCGCCGACGGCGGAAGGCTCCGGGTGCACCACCGGAAATGGGAACAATGCAATCAAGTTTGCATAACGATCGAGCGCTTCGTTCGAAACTCCTTGAAGGTCCGTTTTTGTGTACAAAAAATAATTTCCCAGCACGACGCTACCAAACCGGCGTATCTCGTCGGCAAATTGCTGGTCGTAGTTGTATTGTTGTTCTTTACGCTCGATTTCCGAATGTACCGCCGCGTTTGCCGCCAGGCCTTTATTCTTCTGTTCCGCAAGGCTCGCTGAAAGGTCTCTCAATGGAGCCGCCGTCTCATCTGCCTGGCTGAACGTGATGTCGAAGGCCACCACGCGAGCGCCGTCCTCGCGCAATGCATCCACCAAATGCGCGAAATAAATTCGCGGGAACGGCCAGTGCCCCAGCGCCTCTTGGGATTGCTGGTCGATATCTACGATGACGATCCGTGGATCCGGCTGCACGCGCCCGCGATACTGAAAACGCAAATCCAAGCTGCTCAGCTCCAGCCGCGTGACAAAATCGAACAGCGGCATCGGACGTTCGCCCACGAACGTAACGTAATAAATCGCCAGCGCCGCCACCGTGATAATGGCGCTGATGACCAGCGAGCCTTTGTGCAGCCACCATTGCTGCAAAAGCCCCGGACCTCTCGCTGCGCTGAATTCGGTAGTGGTAGCCATGAATGCCGCAGTGTCGCGGAAAAGCTAGAAAGCAGAAGTCGCGCAAGACTAGCAAACGACTGCGCTCGATTCAACGCTCGACCGCATCTCGCATTTCCATGCCGCACTTCTGTTCTGCCATCGCACCCCGATCGATTCGCGACCCGACTGTGTTCCGCTCCCCGCTTCCGTTATACTGTGGCACGCCCTCTAAATACGGGTCTTGCATGTCCGGAAAAAAACAGGTTTGGTACTTCGAAGGTTCGGCCGCCGCTGCATTGGCAGCGCCTTTGCGCGTGCATTACGATCTGCACGCCGTCCCGCAAAATAAACAACCCGATCTGCGGCATGCTCATTCCTCGCAACCTGCCGGCGCGCCTGTCGTTTGGCTCGCGGACACGAAACCTTCCGGAGAACTCCTTCATTCCGGATCCTGCGAGAACGCGAATAACTGCCGCGTTATCGGAGTTTTTTCTGCTGACGGCAGTTCCGGCACCAAACCGTCGCATGCTCAAAATCCTCCAAACGATCACGCGGTTTTCGCCTTCCTCCCGTCGTTCGCTCCTCCAAGCATTGTGGAACGAACGCTCGAAGCCGCCTTTGAAAATATTGAACTCGTCGAACGCGACCGCGCCAGCAGTCACGCCTTAAAAATCTGGGAGCGAGAACGTGAAGAGCTCAACGAAATCGGCGTGGCCCTGTCTTCCCAAAGCGATATCGGCGCCCTTCTCAGTCTGATTCTCTCGAAGACTCGTGAAATCACCGCCGCCGATGCCGGCTCGCTCTATCTGGTGGAAGAAGACAGTGAAGGCCGCCACCTGCGCTTCATGCTCACGCAAAACGACAGTCTGGAATTTCCGTATCAGGAGTTTATTCTTCCGCTGGCGGAAAATTCCATGGCCGGCTACACCGCTCTGCGCGGAGAAGTTCTGAATTTCGCCAACGCTTACGAAATTCCCGCCGATCGTCCCTATCGTTTCAATAAAAGTTACGACCGCGATTCCGGATACCGCACGCGCTCGCTTTTGACTCTTCCTATGCGCAACGCGAAAGGCGAGGTTCTCGGCGTTCTGCAACTAATCAATTGCAAACGCAATCCCGGCGCGCGGCTCGCCCTGGACAAAGATATTGCCCAGCAGGTTCAGCCATTTCGTGAACGCTCCGTGCGCCTAGCTCTTTCGCTAGCATCCCAGGCGGCCGTCGCTTACGAAAATCGCAAGCTGTACAACGAAATTGAGACGCTCTTCGAAGGTTTTGTAAGCGCCGCCGTAACCGCGATTGAGCAACGCGACCCCACAACCTCCGGCCATTCCTTGCGCGTAGCCGCTTATACGCAGCGCTTAGCCGAAGCCGTCAACGCCACATCCGCCGGCCCTTACGCCAACGCTTTTTTTGACGCCGGCCAATTAAAGGAAATCCGCTACGCCGCCCTGCTTCACGATTTCGGAAAAGTTGGCGTGCGCGAGGAAGTTCTGGTCAAGGCAAAAAAGTTATATCCTTTGCAGCTTGAGCTTCTGCGCCAACGTTTTGATTACATCCGCAAAGAAGCGGAGGCGAGCACTGTGCGTCGCAAGCTCCAAGCGTTTTTGGAAAACGATCGTGGCCACGCTCTCACCGAAGTCGCGCGTTTGACCGAGGATTTCGAGCAGCGTCTGAGACGCATCGAAGAATTCCTGCAGCTCATCGTCGCCGCCAACGAACCCACTCTGCTTGAGGAAAACAAATCACGCAAGTTGCGCGAAATCGCGCAGCAATCATTCATCGATGCTCGTGGCATCGAACGACCTTATTTGAACCCGGACGAAATCCGTTTGCTCTCCATCCCCAAAGGAAGCCTGGACGCATCCGAGCGCCTGCAAATCGAATCACACGTGATTCACACGTTCAATTTTCTAACTCAAATTCCCTGGACCAAAGAGCTGAAAAAAATCCCGGAAATCGCGCGCGCGCATCACGAAAAACTTAATGGCACCGGCTATCCTTACAGATTAACCGGTGACAAAATTCCTTTGCCCACAAAAATGATGACCGTCTGCGATATCTTCGACGCTCTTACCGCCTCCGACCGCCCCTACAAACGCGCTGTCCCCATCGAGCGCGCGCTCTCTATTCTGGAAGATTGCGTTCGTGCCGGCGAACTCGATTCCGATCTATTCCAATTGTTCCGACAAGAAAAAGTCTACGAGCGGGCCATGCAGGCCGCCGTCGAATGATGGACAAATTGCGGATTCCTTTTCGTTCTCAACCTGTCCGTTTCGTTCCGCGTCTTCCATTACTACTCGCATGCTTCACGTCGATTGCTTTGTTACCCGGAGCAGTTCCCCGAGGTTATTCGCAAGACGCCGTGTCGAAGACTTGGGCCGTCACTATCATCCTTCCCCCGAAACTCGTCGCCGGGCGCCCTGCAACCCTCGCTGTTCTCGGCGTCGATGGACGTCTTGCCGAAGGCATTATTATTGATCTCGGCTCTCATTCTGGAATTGATGTGCGCGTGAAAACTGACAAGACGGGACGTGCCGTTTTTCTGGCGCCGACCGATACCAGCGTTCTAATCGTAAAGGCTTCTGGCGCCGCTGCAGCCGCGCTTGTCGATCCGCCTACCGCGTCAAATTCGAAGAAAAATGAGAATTCCCTCCCGCCGGTCGTGTCCCGGATCGACGCTTTCCCAATTTGTGGCGGCGCATTCCACGGTGAAGCCGACGCCAACCAGGTAAAGTTGAATGATGATCCCGCTCTTGTCCTGGCCGCGTCGCCCGAGTGTCTGCTAATTCTCCCCGGTCCACGCGCCGAGCCCGGTCCCGCGAATATTTCGATTGAGACAGGAGACGACACGCCCTACACCGGAAGCACTACCCTGGTTGCTCTGCATTTCGATCCGCCCATGCCGCCGCTGGTGCCTGAGAAAAAAAGCACTCTGGTGCTGCATGTGCAAGGCGCGAATACCCCCATCCGTATTCTCGCTGAAAACAAGACCCCCGGCATTCTTCACTTCGTTCACGGTGACTCGCAGGAAGTCCTCACATCCGGCGGCGCCCAAAACGCCGCAACCATACAGATTCAAACTCTCAGCACGGGAGATTTTTCTTTTCACGCACGTATCTTGCAAAATCCGGATCCCCAAACCGCGCGTCGTTACCTAGAAGCAGCTCGGCCACTCGCTGCCAAAGATCTTCAAAGTCAAATTCAAAGCCTGGTGAAGCAACTCGCGCACAACCCACGCGATACGCGGAAAGTCTCAGTGGAGTTAGAAAAAATCCTTTCCTACACGATCAGGGGAGACTTTCGCACACTACTTGAATCAGCGCGCGCAGCCCTGGAATAAGCAAACAGTTGGGCGACAGTAGAGTGGAAATACGGAGAGATATCTTTAAGTCTTCTTAGAGAATAAAACGGGCCTGTTCGCTGCCCGCGGCCTGTAGCGTCTTTTCCTCAGTTCCCGACAGGGATTTTTGTTCCGCTTCCGAAAACGCGCCTTGGTCCAACTGTTCGAGAGAATTGCGTGTGCGGCTCAGCTTGCTGTCCGCCTCTTCGTAACTCTGTTGCGCATGGCGAAGATGATTCCCGAGTTTCTCGTACACCTCGGAAAAGCCTTCGAACTGTTTCTTCATTCCCGCCATACCCGCAAGAATGTGCCGCGTCCGTTCTTCGATTTTCTGTCCCTGCAGGCTTATCGCAAACGCGCTCAGGCAAGCATAAAAAGTATTTGGCGAAACGGGGAAAACTCGCTTGCTGCGGCAGTATTCATCCAGCATCCCGTATTTCGAATCTTCGGTCAGCAAAAGCTCATAATAAACACCTTCTGAGGGCACAAACATCAGCGCGTAATCAAACGTATGCTCGTCCGGAAGAATATATTTCTCCGCGATGCAATCGGCGTGTTTACGAACCGCTACACAAAAATCGCGGCGCGCGTCGTCACCCGTTTCCAGCAACCGCCGATAAGCTTCCAGCGGAAATTTTGAGTCTACCGAAAGCAACCGCTCGCCGCTGCGCACGATAGCGTCCACAATCGCACCGGTTGAAGCGAATCGATGTTGCGTGCTATATGCGCTGTGCGGCAGTGCATCTTCCAGCAATCGTTCTAGGGCAACTTCGCCTAGCGTGCCGCGCGTCTTGGCCCCACCCAGAATTGACTGTAGCGTCTGGGTGGCCTGCGACATGTCGCGTCCCGCTTGCTGCACCTCGCCCAGCTGCACGCTCATTTTTCGGATCGTCTCACTCGACGCTTGCAGCTGCTCCGCCATGGCTATCTGCGCGTCGCTCGCCAATTTCCCCGTAGAGGCTACGCCAGTTTGCAGTTCCTGCCGAACCTGTCCAAGTTGCGTTGTCACAGCTTGCATCAAATGATTGATCTGGGCGGCCATCGATTGCCCCTGCATAGCGAGCGAGTTCTGCATCTCCTGGCGCACGGCCGTGAGCTCCTCATTCGAACGCCGCCCCGCTATCCACACCACGAGCGCAATAGCCGCAATCACTACAATCCCCGCCGCAACAAACGCAAGCCATACAACCACGCTCATAGATGATTCTCTCCCCAGCACGCAGTTAAACAACGAAGCAAAAGCTCTTCTACACACTTTAGCGCGAACGGCTCACGCGTAAAAGCCGTTTCAGCCCTTCAGAGTGCGATTAGAGTTTTATGCCGATTGCTGCGTCGAAGTTCGTCGGATTCCGAGTAAGACTTTTCCATCCGGCTAGAAGTTGACTTTCAGCGCGAACTGGAACGTTCTGGGGTCGTATGCTGCGGTAGGCTGCCCGCCCGCGCAAGTAGCCACGGCCGTGCTTGGAAAAGACGCTGTCGAGTCGCACACAGGATTCACGTCACTCACGTTAAACCGGTTCAGCATGTTGAATCCGTCCGCGATTATTTGAAGATTTACGCGATCATTGATGGGAATTGCTCTTGCGATTCGAAGATCGATCTGGAAAAAGCCTGGCCGTGTAAATGCGTTTCGGCCCAGATTCCCGATGCAGCCCTCAAACGGTATCGTATCTGGAAAGGAAAAAGTCTGGCCTTTACTGTCAATGCAAACGTTGGGAGGAACAAACGCGACTCCCGGAATGAAGGGCGAGACGGTCGATCCCGGCGGCGGTGTGGAACTTTTGACGAACGATGGACGTCCGGTGGAAGAGCCAAAATCCAGGTTGGTATCCTCACCCAGCAGCAGATTATAAGGACGCCCAGACGAAACTTCGATAATCGGGGCAACTGTAAATCCGGCTAGGACCTTCTTCCAGAAACTCGAATCACTGTTGTGATACGGACTAAGAAACACTGCGCTGGTAATCCAGCGATGCCGCTGGTCGAAATCTGAATTGCCGCGATCAAGTTGCGGAAAGCTGTTGTCTTGCGGCGCAATCAGCGTGGAAAGATCCGTGGAGTCATCAATCGAATGCGAATATGTCCAGCTCGAGAGTAACTCGAAACCATGCGAGAAACGCTTGGTCACCGTAAGCGTAAATGCATTGTAGAGCGAGTTCCCGTTGGAAGATTGTGGATCCACATCGCTCCAGGGCACGATAACGCCCGGAAAGCCGGTCGGCAAACCTAGCGTTCCGGCTAGCCCGGCTAGTTGAGCGTACCCTCCGGGAAAAAGACCAGAAAACGAAGGATTCGGCCCAGACGGCCGGAAGAAATTAAATACTGCGGGCGTAACGATGGAACCCCCGGGAAGCCGCGTCGCGCTGCCGTTACTCACAGGTGCTCCCGAGCAATTGGGGCTGGCAAAGCCGGTACCGAATGTTCCCGGAGCTGTAACGAAAATACTGCCGCCACCGGGTGTCGGGTTGCAACCAGCCGTCCCTGGAACCGAAATTCCGAGAGGACTAGCTCCGATGGAAACCAGCCCGGCCTGAACCGCATTGCTATCGTTGGCCATTAGCAGTTCCGGGTTGGTGACGTTGATATTGACCGTGTGGTCGAGATGCGTGCCGTGCGTATAGTTGTAGCTCGCACTTACTTTCCAATCCTTGGTAATCTCCCTTTCGATGGTGAGATTCGCCTGCTGTGCCAGGGCATACTGAAAATTCTTCTGCACTGGGATAGTGAAGGGCAAGAGCGGCAGCGGATAGCCTCCGCCCGGCGTATATCCCTGAACAGTCAGGAAACGCTGTTGGTTGAAAAGTGAATTCGAGAACGTCGCATTAAAGATTTGCGGATTCCCGCCAACTCCATAGCACATCGTTGGCGAGGCCGTGGAGCAACTTGTAATCGCCGGAGCAAATGGCGTCGGGTTGCTCGACAGAATCCCCTGAAAAATCGAGGATGCATTCAGATCGCTGATGTTCGCAGGATTGCTAATATCGGCATTCGACGGACTGCCCCCTGCCGATTCCAAAAGCGTTGAGCGCGAACCGTCTTCCGCGGTGGAGAGAAACGCGAGCGCCAGTGCCGGGTGATCGTAGAAGAAGCCATATCCTGCCCGAATCACCGTCTTGCCGTTGCCCCATGGGTCCCACGCAATTCCAATGCGCGGCGCAATATTATTGGAATCGGTGGGTATGCCTTGCACCACACCGAAAGCTTTCTCCGCTACGCTGTTAACGGCGGTGGCAGCCGGGAACGTCGGCAGAAACTCAATGTCATACCGCGCTCCATAATTTACGCTAAGTTTGCTATTTACCTTCCAACTGTCCTGCGCAAAGACACCCAGCGTCTTATTGTCGAATGGCTGGTTTGATTGGCCCACACCCTGGAAGAATATGGTCGGAATACCGAGACCGTACGCCTGTACGGCACTGAAACCCGGGAGACCTGAGAAAGCCGGCGACAGTGAGCTCGCCGACAGCGACCCGAAATCGAAGACGCCGCCATAGTTCAGGGTGAAAATCTGAGACTTCGAAGAACGCAACTGAATCAAATTCGTATCGGCGCCGAATTTAAACGTATGCTCTCCCTTCGTCCACGTGAGATTGTCCGTAAACTCGAAGCGCCGCTCAATGCGGTCCTCGGTGGAAAACGGTTCGCGCCCCAGGAAGGCAGCTCCGGCAATGTTGTCCGCGGGAAAATTCCCCCCAAACAAATCGGAAAATCCGTAATGTAAGCCCCGGCGCGCCGCTTGAAAGCGGAATTCATTGAATAGGTTATTGGCGATTGCCGTAGTGTGCTGGCCGATAATCGCCCAGTCGCGTGTTTGCTGCGTGGAAGTACGATTGCCGGCATTCTGCCCGAAGGTTTGATTTTGCGCATTTACCTGGATGCCCGTGATCGTGTCTGGCGAAACCATCCCGCGCAGCATCGTAGTGTTCTTGGTGTTCCAAATATGATCTAACCTCAAAGAGTAAATGCTGCCCTTATCGGAGGTAGGATAGTTCCCGATTACTGAGGCCAATCCTTGAAATGTGGAAGGAAGAGGGGCACCGCTGGAGAGAAAAACATTAGCGCTCGGTGGCAGCACACCAGTATTACCAAATAGCGCGACAGCCGAGGCTCCTCCGCTCAAAGCCGCAGCTTCGATCAGCGGAGCGGCAAACGGACTTGGGCATCCTCCCGCGCTTGCGATCGCTGCCGGATAAAATGTTGCTTGGCCGTTTGCACCGCCAGTTAAAAGCAGCGGAGTCGCGGAGCACACGCTTGCACCCGGAACGGGTACAAGTCCGAAATTGTCTGCGCCGATATTCGTAAATCCTGTCTCTTCCCTCCGCGTGATTTCGTAGCTGAAAAAATAAAAAGTCTTGTCCTTCTGAATGGGGCCGCCGATCGTGGCGCCACCTTGCACGCGCGTGTACGACTGTTTAACCGCCTTCGTTCCGCAGGTGAGCGTGACCACATCGCAATTCGCCGTGACAGAAAATGGATCGCGCGCCTGAATGGCGCTGTCGCGCAGATAACCGAAAAGATCGCCATGCATTTGGTTTGATCCCGATTTCGTCACGATGTTCACCACGCCACCCATCGCGCGCCCATACTCCGGCATGTAATTGCTCGTAATTACCTGAAATTCCTGCACCGCTTCTTGGGACACTGTCGCGCGAACGCCATTTGTTGAATTGTCCACTGCGTCGGCGCCGTCCACCGACACTTCATTCGATCGCCCGCGTTGTCCGCCGATATTCAGACCGCTCGTAGGCGCCGCTCCAATTGACGGAGTGTCGTCTCGCGCCACCTGCGAATCCAGCAGTGAAAAATTAATGTAGTTGCGCCCGTTGATTGGCAGGTTATCGATTTGAGTCTGATTGATGGTGGTGGAGACGTCGGTCTTCGTGGTATCCACCAGAGCGGGCTCTGCCGTCACGCTTACGGTGGCGCCCTGGCTCTGCAGCTGTAACTGCGGGTTGTATTCTGGGTTGGTCCCCAGGGTCAGCTTAAAGGAGGTGTTTCTCAGCGTGGCGAAGCCAGGCGCTTCCGCCGTCAACGTATAGTTATCCGGGGGCAACCCGACGATCTCATAGTGGCCATTGGCATCGCTCGTCACCGTGCGTTCAAGCCCTGTGCCAGGATTGACGATCGTAATCTTGGCGCCCTTCACGGCCAGGCCCTGCGGGTCCAGCACCGTGCCGGACAGGTTCACGGTGTTCACTTGTGCCATGCTCGCGCCGGGCGCAATCAGGACCAGCACAACTAGTAGCGAGATAAACCACACAAAATTATGCCGTGGCATTGCACGCCTCCAAAGATTTCCCCTATGCACGGCCGGATAGCGCTTCGATACTTATGAAATGGATTTGCTCTGAACCCCACAGAGCAACCGGATGATGAGCGACTTCTACTCCCGCGTATTACTCTTTGCAATAGATATTTCTAACGGTTAAGTGCGAAGTTGTTTATGTGTAAAACGACGGCAAGAAAATTCTGCAGAAACGCGAGGAAAATTAAGCGGTGAATGCTGAAGATATTTTTTGCGGAGGTGCTCGCCAGGAGCTATTCCCGGGTGGAAGAGGTCGTGAGTTGGACCAGGGGTTCCGAAGCTGTATTCGCGGAGGACCCGGAATCGAAGGTTTGGGGCGAACGCCAGGAATCGATGGCGGCAACTTGGTGCACGCAGGACACCGTGCAACGCGGGGCACAGCCTTTTTTTGTGAAAAACTCGCGGTGGCGCTGCTCGTCCGTGTATTGCATTAGCGGGATGCCGGGGTATCCGCGCTGTTGCGAGCAATAATGGACCAAACCGTCTTCGCAGATGTAGAGATAGCGCGAGCCTGCGCGGCAGCGCCAGTCGTTTTCTTTCCCGCGCGCGATGTTGTGTTGAAATTTATTGATGCGCGTAAAGGACTGCTTTTCGAGCGAGATAATTTCTTCGAAAATTTCCTGCTCGCGAGGACCCAGCGGCTCTAGCTGGCCATTGTGATCGTGCAGGATTCCCACCGTGGAGGTGAACCCTAGCTCGATGGCGCGGTGCGCCACGGTTAGAGCGTCTTCAGGATTGCGTACGCCGCTGCCGAGGACTGAATTGATGTTGACGTGAAAGTCGGCGTGTTCCGCGAGAAGCGCGAGTTTCTGATCCAAAACTTTCAGGCTTTTTTTCGACACGTCGTCGGGCATCACGTTATCGATGCTGATTTGCAAGTATTCCAGCCCGGCGCGATTCAGGCGCTGAATGCGGTCGGCCACTAGCAAGTAGCCGTTGGTAATCAGGCCAGCCATCATCCCGTTTTTGCGGATGCGGGCGATGATTGCGTCGAGGTCGGGATGAAGAAGAGGCTCGCCGCCGCTGATGGTGACGATGGCGGTTCCCATGGCCCCCAGGCGGTCGATCCGCTGGAACATTTCTTCGGTCGGAACGGGATTCGAAACGTCGTCGAATTCGTTGCAATAGGTGCAGGCCAGGTTGCAGCGCCGCGTGGGGATGATGTGCGCCAGCAGCGGATGGCGCTTGGACGCGAGTCCTCTCACTATCATGCGTATCTCGCGGACCTTGCGATGCGCGGCCAGAAGTTTTCGTCGAATTGTCTTGCGTGTCGTCACTGTTTTTCAACCGCTAAGGGCGGTTGCGCCTTGTTTTTGTCGCCAGAACTCCCTCTATGATTATGCCATACCGTGCGGCCATTCCCTTTGATGCGGGGCGCTTCGTAGCGAATCCCGCACACCGCAAATCCAACAGCGCCACCCTGTCTGCCGACAGGCAGGCCTCATTGACGTCCGCGAAAGTCCGCGTTCGGGATGACAAAGGGTTGCGCGTTCGCGCATTGCAAGCCCTCCGTTGGCGGACGGCAGAGTCGGTAATCGGTCATTTTAGTCGGCCCAGGGTTGCCAGATGCGGTCCCAGCGGTGGGCTTTCAATTTTTTGAGCAGCGCCGGGTCGAGGGGGCCAGCGTCGCTCAGCGCCATATTTTGTCTTACGTGTTCGGGTTTGCGCATGCCCACAATCGTGGTGCTTACCGTGGGATTCGACAGGATGAAGCGAAGCGCCATTTCCGGCAGAGTCATTCCGGGGGGCACGATTTTTTTTAGTTCGTCCACGCGATCCATGGTCTCCGGCAGGTTTTCGGGACCGAAGTATCGGGCGCGCCAGTCGTGCGCGGGGAATTTTGTTTCGCGGGTCAATTTTCCGCCCAGGCTGCCTTCATCGAGAGGAACACGGGCGATCACTCCAAGGTTTAGTTCGCGGCAGACTGGAAATAATTTATCTTCCGGGGCTTGGTCGAAAATGTTGTAGATGACCTGAACAGAGTCTACCAAGCCGGTACGCAGGGCTTTGATCCCATTTTCCGGTTGCCAGCGATTTAGGCTGAGGCCGAAGGAGCGAATCCATTTGTCGGCTTTGAGTTTCTCCACTGTTTCGCGAAATTCCGGCTCGTCGGCCCAGCTATCGTCCCAAACGTGGAATTGCAGCACGTCGATGGAATCTTCGCGAACTTTTTCGCGAATTTTTTTTGCGTATTCAAAAACGTGCTTGGCCGGAAAAACGTCGCGGTATTTGAATTCCGGAGTGGCGGGCCATATATCGTTCTTGGGAGGAATTTTGGAGGCTGCGTAAAGCCGCCCATGTTGCGAGTTGGCAAAATTATCGTGCTGAAGAATTTCGCCAAGAAAACCGTCACTTTTCCCGTTGCCATAGGCCCAGGCGGTATCGAAAAAATTGCAGCCCAATTCTACGGACAGTTGTAAGGAGTTTCGGGATTCGCGGTCGTCCGAGCCGGTCCAGTCGCCCATGCCCCAAAGGCCGACTGCCATATCGCTGACTCGAAAACCCATTCGTCCCAGTGACCGATATTTCATGATTTGGTCAATTCCCTAATCGCTGTTCTGGCCTCGGTTAGACAGGGTTTACTGATTTTTTTTCTATAACATCCATTACGGTAGCCCACTTCTCCCGGGCTCTGCTGGGACCAGATGCCATTGAGCTTGTCGAAATACCACAGTGGCGGCGGCAGATCCTTTCGCCGCGGGTCGATAAAGCCTTTGAGATACCCCTGCGGGATATAGTGATCGCGCCGATTCGTGGTAATAAGAGCGCCGGCCGGGCCGAGTGCCTCGGTTTTTCCCATGAACCGCATTATACCATTTAGGGGCGAAGACAGAGCGAAGCTGGTAGGAAGGCCCCCTGCGCTTGCCAGTTGCCGGGCCGGTGGCGGAAAACCGTCAACCCCGGGAAATGGTTTCCGGAATGGTTTGCACACTCGCATATGTAGATACAACGAGCGGCTCTGCAATGCCTTCCCGGCACAGAGCTCGTGCTCACGGTAACCAGTGGGCTGCGCTCAGTGATTGAGGAAAATCGCGAGTTGCGCGTTGTGAAAGCGCCACGCTAATTGCATCCATTTCATTTCCTGATGGCTTGGCATTCGAGACTCAATAGCGATCCGCGCCACGTGTGGCTGCGTGAGGCGATGCGATCGACGACTCACGCTCTCCATAAATAAACCAATGGGGTCGAAGATTTCCTTCTGGAGCTCCCGGGTCGAGTGGACCATGTGAAACGACAACAAAGTCGGGATCCCCCAAATGGCAGAGCGTAGCGGGGATGCGATGGAAGCTTATAGAAGATCGGGTTGATTTGGTCATACCCTTTTAGGTTGGACACGCCAGCTCGTGCAACCAAGTATCGTGGGCAATTGACAGATAATCGTTCAGAGCTTTGATGTCATTTGCGTTGGTTCTCTTGAGTCGCCACAGGGACGCGGGTGCTATGCATGAAGACGATTCTCCACGTGCCTGCCTGTTTCTCCAAGAAGGCTGATTCCAACCAGTTCTGGTTCACGGTGCCCGAGGCGTCGGTGATGCTGCCTTTATTGACGTAGGCGATCCACGCGATGTTGCCGCTGATGTGAACGTCGGGTTCGGTCACGTTCCATTCATAACGCTTGCCCGCGGCATGTTGTGCCTTGATGAAAGCCATGATGGAGTCTCCGTTGAATCGCGCGCCGCCATCGAATATGTAAAAGTCTGATGCAATGACGGAGTCGAATTTCGCAACATCGTCTGCGCGGGCTGCAATGAATATTGTGTTCAATGTATCTACGACTTGCCTCTGGTCGGAGGTAAGTGGTTTCTGCTGGGCTCTCGCCGTAAAGACGTTCGGAGAAAAGATTAGGGCGAAGGTAACGGCCAACGCGATGGTGAGTTTTGCTGACATAGAAGAAGCCTCTCTTTAGGTAAATCGAATAAATACGTCAGGGTTTTATTCATTTCCCGGACGTAAAGGTCTTAAGTCAACCACGTTGCCGAAGAGAGGGCGGCGATCATATCTCCCCTCGCGGCCTTGATCGGCGAAACAAATGTCCGTCTTCAAGCACCGCCGTCTTTCGGTCGAGCTCATCCCGCTTTTCGTGCGGCGGAACTCGACGAACGCTGGAATCTGATCTCAGCTCATGCCGGAGCACTGAATCGCTAAAACGACTCTCCGACGAGTTCTTCACTCTTCTTCCAAAGCGCCTCAGCAGTATTTGGGTCGAGCGCATATCCGCGCACTCCTTCGCTGATGGCGCTGATGGTCACGTGCTCCGGCACGACATAGCCGACATGGCAGTTCTCGCAATATCGGCCGCCGATCTCGTCGGCGGGAGCAACAACACCGGTCCATACCGAAGTTGCAGCTCCTTGAGGAACGGTCTTCCACTGGAAGGGCGGTTTACCCTCCGCCGCCAGCTGCTCATTCATCTGGTCGATGATCCCTTGTATGCGACTCGGATCGATGTGGCGACCGAGTTCCGTATGGATGCCTCCGGGGTGCACGGCCGCCGCGCGCACACCACGCTTACGGTGCCGCTCGTCGAAAGCAACAGCGAAGAGGATATTCGCCGTCTTCGATCGGCCGTAGGCAACGAAGGGCTCATAGGGCGTCCGTTCAAAGTTGGGATCCTGGAGATCCACGTTGGAGTAGCGGTGCCCCGAAGAAGACAGATTGATCAGCCGCCCCCCCGCACGAATAAGAGACGCTATCCGGTTGACCAGCACAAAGTGGCCCAGGTGATTGGTGCCGAACTGCGTTTCAAAGCCGTCCACGGTATGGCCAAACGGAGTGGCCATCACTCCCGCATTGGCGATCACGACGTCAAATGGTTCCTCTTTTGCTAGCAATTTGTCGGTGCACGCGCGCACGCTTTTGAGGCTGGCGAGATCGAGCTCAACCAGCTCGAAACTCCCACCGTGGGCTGCTGCATCCTTTCGTACTTGTGAGGTCGCGGCTTCGGCCTTCGTCAGATCCCGCGCCGCACCCACAACCTGCGCGCCGTGCGCGGCAAGAGACCGCGCAGTCTCCACGCCGAGCCCCGCCGAAACGCCCGTGACGAGGATCCGTTTACCGTGCAGATTCACGCCGGACAAAACTTCTTCTGTTGTTGAGGTCGCCCCAAATACTTCCACCATTGCCTTCCTCCTTGTGCTGGCCGGTTCGAATTGCCGTACGTACGCAACCGATCTTAACGAACCGCCACGACTTCGATAAAACGGAGAGTGGCTCCGCAATAGAGTTAGATAATCGGAGACAGTCTACGGTTGCAAGTATTTTTTGGCATGCCTACGAAGCGTTCACAAACCGCTCAGCGAAGGCCCCGCACGGATGCGCAACTGAATCGCGAGCGTATTCTGGAAGTGGCGAAGGAAGCATTTGCCCGGTCAGGCGCAAGCACCAGCTTGGACGACGTCGCCAAACAGGCCGGTGTTGGAGCGGGAACTTTGTATCGTCACTTTCCTACGCGCGATACCCTTCTAGAGGCTAGCCCAGGACCTGGCTCCGATTGACGCTTTGCGAGCCTGGATGTTGTTGTTCGTTGACTACATCGCGACGAAACAGATCATCGCCCCTGCACTGAATACGCTCGTGGGAGGTCCCTCGAAGATGTACGAAGCTTCCCGCGCTCAGATTACAGGGGCGATTCACGCACTGGTGGAACGCGCCATCGAGAGCGGCGACATACCTAGAGGCCTCGACCCGCTCGATCTGACACAAACCGGATAAATCCTCGCGGGCTTCATTGCGGTTCGTATCCTACATCCCTCGATCGCCGCTCGAAATCCGCCACGAATTTCGCCCTGTCGCCCCCGCGCTTCGCAGCTTCCGTGAGCAGCAAGGAAACGGCTCTCTCTTGGGGCTTTTGAGTCCCAACGCTATCGCGCTGGGCTAACTTCTGTAACGCCTACGGCGTTTGACCTGAATCTTCTCTAATTTTCTCTGTGTTTGTCTGACTCTGTACGAACCCGCGCGAGTTTTCAATTGTGACTCGGGCATTTTGGTGCCCGGCGGATGGTTGGCCATCCGCCAGGCCGGTTGCCATGTGAGTCAAAGTGAGCCCTAGGTCGGATTCGACGGCTCACTGCTTGTCTGATTTAGCTGCGGCGGCCGGCGTCTCCGCGTCGGCATTTGCGGGTTTCATGGAGACCACATGATAGGCTTCCATTTTCTTATCACCATCGACCACTCGGAGAAACATTTCGTCCTTTTTGATCTTGAATTCAATTTCCTTGCCGACCGGCAGAATGACTGGATGTTTGGTGTCCGCGGGCCGAATGTGGTACTCCATGTTGTCGGTTATCACCATATATTGCGGGCATAACTTTTCGTCGGAATCCACGTGTGTGATTCCGGCCGAGGCCCACACCGTGCCCAACCCCGTGAGGCCTTTCTCTCGCGCGCCGCAAGGCACAGCTTCCATTTTCTCTAACAAGGCCCTCTCGGGCTGCTTCTTTTTCTTGTCGTCAGCGCTGAGAGGAACCGCTGAAACTAGGACGAGAGCCAAAATAAGTGCAGTCTTGAAATTCATAAAGCCTCCTTGGACCCACCAGCCCACCCGGCTGTCGACCGATCGAGGCCGCCCAGCAAGCGTTAAAAACTACCAGCGGCCTGGAAGGCCGGTCAGCGCCTTCCAGGCCACTAGGAAAATTTGGCTTTTACTGCTTCGGTTTGGGCTCGGCCGTCGAGCTCGGAGACTGACTCTGACTAGGAGTCTGAGTCTGGGCCGGTCGACCCTTGTCGCTGCTGAACTCCTTGGCCGACTTAACGAAAGTCGGTGGGTTTGCCATCAACTCCTTTTGAACGTCAGGATTGTCCTTCAAGTAGTCCCGAAGCTCAGGATGGTTTTCCATGAATTCCTGGTTCTTGACTAGAGAAGGATCCTTAGACAGTTGGTCCGCGACATTTGAATGGCCGTTGAGAAATTGTCCGAAACGGGCCGCTTGTTCGTGCGAGTCGCGGTCCCTGTCGTTGCCGCGGCCGTTTTCCTGACGGTCATAGCGGTCTTCCTGCCGCATGAAAGCATTCGGATTTTCCTTAATCTCCTCGCGGATCTCCGGATGGTCCTGCAGGTAGGCATAAAGCGCAGGATGGTTCTTCGTAAATTCTCCGTTATTCACGAGCGACGGATCTTTGCGAAGCTGTTCGGCAACTTCGCGGTGACTATCAAGGAACTGATCGAAGCGCGCCAGTTCGCCACGAGTAATGTCGTTGCGCCCGCCTTCGTGGCGGTCATAACGATCTTCTTGCCGCATGAACGCGTTCGGATTTTCCTTTAGCTCCTCACGAATCTGCGGATGATCCTGTAAATACGTGTGCAGCGCGGGGTGACTGCTTTCGAATTGTGGATTGTTTACCAGCGAAGGGTCTTTGCGAAGCTGTTCGGCAATTTCGCGATGGCTGTCGAGGAACTGATCGAAGCGCGCAAGCTCACCACGGGTGGTGTCATGGTCATTGCGATCTCTGTCGCGATCTCCATTGTCACGGTCGCCATCGTGGCGGTCGTAACGATTGTCGACGTCACGGCCATTCTCGTTGCGATCGTAGCGACTTTCCTGCCGCATAAAGGCGTTTGGATTTTCCTTTATCTCCTCGCGAATCTGCGGATGATCCGCTAGGTATGCCTGCAGCGCAGGGTGATTCTTCTCATACTCAGGATTATTTACGAGCGACGGATCTTTGCGAACCTGCTCGGAGATTTCCGGATGGTCGTCGAGGAACTGATCGAAGCGCGTCAATTCCTGACGGGTGGTGTCTCCGTCTTGTACAGGCCGGTCATTCTGAACGGTCTGAGATCGAACGTTCGCGGGCGAAAGAAGACAGAGAAAAGTAGTCAGAGCTGTTAGGGATAACCAGCTCCCAAAGTATGATTGTCGGTTTTTCATACAGCGCCCTCCTTGTGAAATGTTTTCACACGAAGTCAGGGTGCAAAATCCAGGCCAAACGGCTTCGCAAAGAACGAACGTTGGCGCAATCAATAGGTTGCAGGAACGAGAGAGAAGCCTTTAACCTGCAATCGAGGAGGAAATTCGACACACTTCAGGGAAAATCGTTATACGGGAAAGGCCTTACAGTAAAGGCTTTATCGTGACCCGCCTGGCCGAAAGCTAGTAGACGAAGTCCTGGCTAAGAGAAGTGAACAAAACGCATGGGGCGTTCGTATCTAGTGACTAGAGGAGCCACGCCCCATGAAAGATGTTCGTTACGCTCTACGGCAATTTATCAACGCTCCAATTTTCACTGCTACCGCTGTTTTGACTTTGGCGCTCGGAATTGGCGCGACTACGGCGATTTTTACGCTGGTGCACGCTGTGCTGTTAAATTCGCTTCCGGTGGCCAAGCCTAGCGAGCTATACCGGGTGGGCGATGTGGAGAATTGCTGCATTAATGGCGGGTTGCAGGACGATTGGGCGCTCTTCTCGTACGACAAATACAAAACTTTTCGCGACAACACGCCGGGCTTCGTGGAGATGGCCGCGTTCCAGGCTGGACACGATCTGATCGGAGCGCGGCGCGCCGGCAGCAGCCAACCTGCGGAATCGATGAGAAGCGAGTTCGTGTCTGGAAATTATTTTGCGATGTTTGGCGTTGGGCCTTACGCGGGACGCGTTTTGATGCCGGACGATGATCGCCAAGGCGCGTCACCGGTGGCGGTGATCAGCTATCGCGCGTGGCAGCAAAAATTCGGCGGCGATCCGGCGGTGGTGGGAGCGGCGTTTACTTTCAACGGCCAACCGTTCACGGTGGTGGGAATTGCACCGCCTGCTTTCTTTGGTGACAGGCTTTCGGATCCGGCCGCGTTTTTTATTCCGATTGCAGACGAGCCGCTTGTCGACGGCGATCCAGGCCTTGTGAATTTTCCGCAACAGGATTGGCTGGACATTATCGGGCGCATTGCGCCCGGCTCGGACCCGAAACAAATTGGCGCCCATCTGCAAGTGGAGCTGCAGCAGTGGTTGCTGAGTCCTGTCGCACAACTTCAGCCGGGAGAGCGCGACGCGGTGTCCAAGCAAACGCTTCGGCTGTCGCCGGGCGGCGGCGGGGTCCAACAGTTGCGCGACGAATACCAATCAAGTTTGCACTTGCTGATGTGGATTTCGGCGCTGGTGTTGGCCATCGCGTGCGCGAACGTGGCCAATCTGATGCTGGTGCGCGCGACTACGCGCAAACTTCAAACATCTATCAGGGCCGCGCTCGGCGCGTCTGTGTGGATGCAGATCCGGCAAGTGCTAATCGAGAGTGTGGTGCTGGCTGTGCTGGGCGGGATCGCGGGAGTGGCGATCGCATTCGGCGGAACACATTTAATTTTGCGACTCGCGTTTCAAAATACTTACGTGGCAATACACGCTTCGCCGTCGTTGCCCGTGCTCGCGTTTACATTTGCAGTGGCTGTTCTGACGGGAATTTTGTTCGGTGTTGCGCCGGCGTGGATCACGGCCAATGCGGCGCCTGCGGATGCGCTTCGAGGCGCAGGGCGTTCTACTGGGCGTAGCAAAGGCTGGGCGCAAAAATCGCTGGTGATTGCGCAGGCCGCGCTTTCGCTAGTGCTGCTTTCCGCAGCAGGGTTGTTGACGCAGAGCCTTTACAATATGCAGCGGCAAAATTTTGGATTCGAGACGCCCAACCGGTACATCGTGCACATCGATCCGGTGATGGCGGGATACAAAACCGAGCAGATGCAGGCACTCTTTCGCCAACTTCACGATTCGCTCGCGGCCATTCCGGGCGTTGGGCAGGTAAGCTTTTCACTTTACACTCCGATGGAGGGCGACAATTGGGGCGAGACTGTTTTCATCGAGGGACAGGCGCCGCCTCCGCCCGATTCGGATCAGAACCATGCTTCTTGGCTGCGCGTGAGCGGCGCTTACTTTGAAACATTGGGAACGAAAATCGTGCAAGGGCGGTCGATCAACGAGCTGGATTCGCCGACGTCGCGGCGCGTCGCCGTGGTGAACCAGACGTTCGCGAAAAACTTTTTCAAAGGCGAGAACCCGCTGGGACATCATTTCGGCTATATCGACCAGAAAAATGCGGGATTCTTTGAAATTGTTGGCGTGACGGAAGATACCCAATATCAAGATGCAACACATAAAATTCCGCCGATGTTTTTCTTGCCGTCTACCCAGAGCGTCGCGTTTGACAATCCGCGTTTCAAAGCTTTCGAAGAGCGATCGCACGATCTGAACGCGGTGGAGTTGAGGACGCTCGGCAAAGTGCCGGAGCTGGAAGCGCAAGTGCGCCACGTGCTCGCGGATGTGAATCCGGATCTCGCGCTGATCGACTTTACGAGCTTCGCAGACCAAGTGGACTTAAACTTTTCTCAGCAGAAGTTGATCGCGAAACTTACTTCGTTGTTCGGACTGCTTGCGCTAATGCTCGCTTCAGTGGGGCTGTACGGCGTCACCGCATATTCGGTGGAGCAACGCACAAACGAAATGGGGGTTCGCATGGCGCTGGGCGCGGACCGGTTAAACATTTTGAGGCTAGTGCTGCGTGGAGCATTAATGCAGATGGGAATCGCGCTGGCGATCGGCATTCCCGTCACGATTGCCGCCGGTCGCGCGATGGCTACGCAACTATTTGGGATCAAACCGTACGATCCGCGCATCCTGCTGATGACGAGCACAACGCTTGCTTTCGCGGCGCTCCTGGCGGCGGTGGTTCCGGCTCGGCGCGCGGCAACGCTGGACCCAATTAGCGCGTTGCGCACAGAATAGTGGAAGGGCTTAATTGGGGGGTTTTTCGTCGTCGACCATGACGATGGTGCACGGGTCGGTTTTCGGCGCGAATTTTCTGCAATTTTCGAGCGCGAGCTTTTCGGCTTGTGCGGCGGTGCGTCGTCCCACGCTAGTTCCATATCCCTTTGCCGGCGAGGCAGCGAAGGCTTTGTGCGGCGCGCTCAACAAGTAGGTTTGGAATTCATCGCGGCCTTGAGTGCCGAGATAGGAAGGAGGATTCGCGACGGGCACGGAAATTTGCAATAGTGTATCGCGCAGCAGGAGATTTTGGCTCTTCAGAAAATCATCCACCATGGGAGTCCAGATAGGAATTCCACGCAGAGAAAAAAGCGTATGCCCATCCCCTCCAAAGGGAGGGGCAGCGATGAAGCGCGCGTTGCCTCCTTTCTCGGTAAACTCCCGATAAAAGCGATGCGCTAACGGTGGCCCGAAAAAATGGTCGTTGGTGGCGTAAATCCAGAGCATGGGGACTTTCGAATGTTTGCCAAATTCGCCGAAAGCCTGGACCAGATCGTCGGCGTGGCAAACGTGATCGGGGACGTCGGAACCGCGGCCTCCTGCAAAGCTGATTGCGGCGACGAGTCCCGGCGTCGGATCGGCGGATAGAGCAACCATCGCGAGGCCACCGGTGGAAACTCCGACGCTAATCATGCGCGAGGGATCCACTTCCGGCCTAGTGCGGAGATAGGCGACGGATTCGCGAAGATCCTTCACCGCCTGCTTTGTGGGGCCGACAAAGTCAGGGGCGCGGCCGCAGACGTGGCCGTCCTCGGAGTAGCCTCCGCCGGAATCGCCGAAGCCGCGGCGCATTACGATTACTGTGGTCCAACCGCGACGCGCGAATTCACGGGCTTGCGGAATGAATCTCAGCGGAGTCATGTCCGCGCGATCTTTGGCTTCGCGCGGGGTGCCGTGCGTCATAAGGGCCATCGGATGCGGCTTTGAATCATTGGGGCGTACCATGACGGCTTCCAGTCCCTTTTCTCCTGAGCTGTGCGTGGGGATGCGAAGCTCGGTCACGACGATATCTTGCGCGAGCGACGGGCTGGCTAACGCGGCCGTCGTCAGCAGAAACGCAAACAATATTGCAACGGGCTTAGTCGTCTTCATGCTGTCTCGCGAAACATATTCATGTATTGTTCGCCACCGACGATGCAACCGGCTCGAAGTGTAAAGATTAATATTACGCACAAGCTTCGCTCCGGACACTAACACCGGCTGGACAGATTAAGTTGCGAATTTGAACTGGAATCGAGGCATCCGTGAAGTCCGCCAAATTTGATTAATTTTTTGGTGACGTGAATGGTGCGGCTAGATCGGTGGTGCCCATTTTTCCGGAGGCAGTGTCGAGCACTACGAAGCGCAAACGGGTTACTTTCGGGTCGATCGGTAACGTCAAGCGCAAGACCACTGGCATCTCCGGATATGTGGGAATTTTTGCAGCGGGTATGGTGGCGAGCTGCGCGTAGCTTTGCGGGTCTTGCGGTTCCTGGTCTTTGAAAAACGCAGCGGTGGCGGCACTGAATTCGCAACGCAAATCGCCGTTTGCGGACCTGATCCAGGTAAGCATGCGACGGTTTGCTCGTACTACGACCTGAACGGAATGCGGCTGGTCCGGAAGAACGGTGGCGGTAGCCTTCAACGGAATGCCGGTGTAGAGAAGCGGACTCTTCAACGCGAGTTCGAATTGATCGACGAGTTCGTCTTTCGGGAGGGGCGTGTCCGGCACCGGAAAATAGCCAGCGCGTGTGCGAGCCTTTAGATCCGGACGATTCATTTTGACGGAAATGTTGCGATATTTGCCGTCTAACGATTGGTTGGCGGGGTAGTAGGTCAGCGTGTAGTAATTGGCTTCTTCGTTCATGCTGCGGGCTACTTCGTCGTCCACATCATTGCGGCCCCAGAAAGACTTGCCTCCGGTCTCGCTGGAAAATTGCTCGAGCACCATATCTTTGAAATCCAGTTTCGGATTATTCGAAAAATATTCCGATTGCGTATAAAAGGTTTGGGCAGTGACGGAACCGGAAGTCGCTATCAGGCCGCGCGGGTCAACGGTGTAGATCGTCAAGCGCGAGTGCAACAGGTCCAGAGATAATTTGCGAATGGCCAGGAAAAGTTTTGTTTGCGAAACTTGGTCCAACCTGGTGTCCGACAGTATGGGAAAGCCCGGACTGATCCACACGATGCTTCTTCGCACGGGGGAATCCGCGAAGGCCACGGCTACTTGTTCTAGCGCGCCGAGAGAAATATTGATGCGCTCCGACGCTCCATAAACTCCGCCTTGCAGACGCCAGGGAAGATCCGGGCGATGATGATCCAAGGCCGACCACAGAGCATTTCCGTCGCGCGTAGGCTGGTGCAATACGACGAGGCCTTTGTTGGTCAAAGCCATGAGCGCGGTTGATTGGCTCAGTTGGCCTTCATTTTTTTGAAGGAATTTGCGCATGCAATAGCGGGCATAGGCCAGGTCCGTATATTGCGTATTCATTTCGTCCACCAATATGATAGTTTGCGCGGTTTCTGGAGTTGCGCCGGCGCTGGCGTTTTGCAAACCGTGCTCTTCGAACGACGCGATATTCTGTGATTCCTTGTCTTCTGAAACTGTGAAATCGTCTTTTGTGAGGCCTGGAACAGGATGATCGTTTTTGTCGGTCACTGCGACATCGAGGACTACGAGGTAGGTGCGGCTCTTTACTACGTTTTGAGACGAAGCGTCTTGGGCTCCCTGCGAGTGCGCGAAAGGACTAATTGCAAGGCAAAGGAAAAGGCAGAACTGAAGTCGTGATCCCATATTAAACTTTGGCTGCCTGCTTATTTTTTGCTCCTAATTCGCTGGTGGAATCAATGATTCGTTACGTTAACCGTTTTAAGACGATGGCGCGCTGTTAAAGTAAATTTAAAATTGGGTCAAAGTAGTATGATTAGGCCTCAAATTGCTTTCACGCTGGATACGAATCCTCGTGGGGCTGTAGCTCAGATGGATAGAGCAATGGTTTCCTAAACCATTGGCCGGGAGTTCGACTCTCCCCAGCCCCACCATTATTTTTAATTTATCCTACGCAGCGGCCCAATCGGTGTTCTATGAATCGCATCCATAGCGTACTGGATGTCGTAAGCAATGATGAACCCGAATTTAGATTCACCGTTTGCCTTCGATGGTCAGGCGTTGTCGCTTGTGGCGT
>Ga0070766_10000058_pt1 | contig 40804 bp, 37 predicted proteins | sample HubBroMetageWFT6_FD_69782 | JGI IMG/M metagenome (GOLD analysis project Ga0070766, IMG submission 69782) | Warmed and freeze-thawed soil microbial communities from the Hubbard Brook experimental Forest, New Hampshire - Hubbard Brook CCASE Soil... | ecosystem: Environmental > Terrestrial > Soil...
CGCAGTATCAATACAACAAAGAGGGACAGGGCATCCTGATGCGCGACCCGAAACTGCTGCTGAACAACAACGGCGCGGGCAAGGCGGAAGATATCTACCTGTTCATTGGGAAGCATCCTAAGGCGGCGTTTGGCAACACCGAGGGCGACCGAGAGATGCTGGAGTACGCCCAGGCGAACGGCGGAGCTTCGCTGGAGATGCTGGTGCTGCACGACGACCCCACGCGCGAATACGCCTACGGGCCGGCGACGGGACTGCCAGACACCAAAGTCGGTACTTTCAGCCAGGCGTTATACGACGAGGCCAAGGCGAAGGGCTGGACCGTAATCAGTATGAAGAACGACTGGAAGCAGATTTTCGCCTGGTAGAGACGGGTGATGATGCATCCTACGGCGGCTCGCAAAGGGCTGCCCCGTTCTTGCTTATTACAGCATTCTTACAATTTCTGAGCCAGAGTTTTTGGTATGGCCGAAGGCCGGGGTCAGGGATTATGCTTCCGAGAACCGCACAAAGCCTATTTCGCGAGCAGGCTAGTATCCCTTGCTTCGGAAGTCACGACCTCTAATGGGAACCCCCGCCCATCGCAATCCTCCCCCGCGGAGGCCAACCAACAGTACGTGTGACAGGAGATTCTGTATGGATTTTGGTGCAGGAGTACGAAAACTGACACTGGGAGCGCTGGCCATCTCCAGCTTTTTGCTGGCGGGCGGCAACACTCCCGCGCATGCACAGGCGGCGGGCGCGAAGCCGCCTAACATTCTGGTGATCATGGGCGACGATGTGGGTTGGTTCAACATCGGCGCCTATCACCGTGGAATCATGTCGGGCAAGACGCCGAACCTCGACAAGCTGGCCTCTCAGGGCATGATGTTTACCGACTACTATGCCGAGGCCAGCTGCACGGCGGGTCGCGCCAACTTCATCACCGGCGAAATTCCTCTGCGCACGGGACTGACGACTGTAGGCCAGGCAGGAGCAGATGTGGGCCTGCCCGATCAGGCCGTCACTCTCGCCACCATCCTCAAGTCGTTGGGTTATGAAACCGGCCAATTCGGCAAGAACCACCTTGGCGATCTGAACAAATACCTGCCGTGCGTGCATGGCTTCGACGAGTTCTTCGGATACCTCTATCACCTTGATGCCATGTCGGACCCGTACTGGTTCGACTATCCGCAGGACTGGATCGACAAGACCGGTCCGCGCGACCTGACGCATTGTTGGGCAACCGACACCGCCGACAGCACCACGCAGCCCAGGTGGGGACCGATCGGTAAGCAGAAGATTGTGGATGAGGGGCCGCTGGCGCCGTTTCCAAACATGACGGGCATGCAGAACTGGCAAATGGGTAACAAAGCCAAGTACGACATGGAGACCTTTGACGAGGTTCTAGTCCAGAACACCACTGGCTTCATGGACAAGGCCAAGAAGGAGGGCAAGCCCTTCTTCATCTGGCACAACACCACCCGCATGCACGTCTTTACCTACCTCCCGCCGAAGTACCAGGCGATGATGAATTACGGGACGAACTACAACCTCGAAGAAGCCGGTATGGCGCAGATGGACGACTGCATCGGCGAAATCCTGAAGCACATCGACGATATTGGAGAGACTGACAACACCATCGTCATCTTCACCACTGACAACGGAGCTGAAGTCTTCACCTGGCCGGACGGCGGCATGACTCCGTTCAAAGGCACCAAGGGCACCGCGTTCGAAGGTGGATTCCGCGTGCCTGCAATCATCCGCTGGCCGGGACACGTGAAGCCGGGTTCAGTTGAGAACGGCATCATTTCGGGCCTCGACTGGCTACCAACCCTGGCAGCCGCCGCCGGAGCTCCCGACATCACCAACCAACTCCTGAAGGGCGTGAAGCTGGGCGACCGGACCTACAAGAACCACCTGGACGGATACAACCAGATGGCTATGTTGACGGGCACTGGTCCTTCCGCGCGTCACGAACTCTTCTACTTCGCTGGACCGCAGCTCGGTGCGTTGCGCATCGACGACTTCAAGTTCCAGTTCCTGCAGCAGCCGTATGGGTGGCCGGGGGAAAAGATCACCACTGACATGCCGACCATCACAAACATCCGGCAAGATCCGTTTGAGCGTACGTCGACGCTCCGCGGCGAAACGCCACTCGATGGAGCCTTTGGCTACGGGAATGAGTTCTATGCGCGCGAGTTCTGGCGCTTCGTGCTCGTCCAGCAAGAGGTGGGTAAACTAGCGATGACGGCCGTCGATTATCCTCCGATGCAGGACCCGGCGAGCTTCAACCTGTCGGCCCTGAAAGCCAAAATCGATGCGATGATCAAGGCGCACGCAGGCCAGTAGTCCAACCTTCAAACCGGCGGGCGGCTCGTAAAGGGCCGCCCGTTGTTTTTCGCAGCCGATCAGAACGGCACGGCCAGTGGTGATCGATCTACGGTTGATCGTGGCGAGCCGTGGCCGGGATGCTCGCGTTCCAAGTCATAAAGTAACTATGGTGGCTCATCCAGACATGGTCGACCCAGTTCAGTCCAGCAAGATTCCGCTTGAAGTCCTCGGTGCGGGCAGCTTGATGCTGGTAATCATTACGCTTATCCACGGCGCAGGATTGGACTGGATCGTTGGCCGCTTCAACAGGAGATCGGAGAAATTGCGGGAGCGAAGGCGCTCGCCGCACCTGGCCAGCTTGATCTTCTCGTATGCGATTCTGCTGATGTTGTTCCTGCACATCTCGGAGCTGGTGATTTGGGGCGTTGTTCTGAACGTGTCCGGGCTCGTCCCCAACCTGCGGGACTCGGTGTACTTCAGCGCCAACACCTACACCACAATCGGCTACGGTAAGATGATTCTTCCCGAGAGCTGGCGAGAACTGAGTCCGATCATGGCGATCTCCGGCCTGTTTACCTTTGCCTGGACCACGGGCCAGATGTTTGAGTTGGTGGGCTCGCGGCGTGCGCTTACCAAAGACCTTGCAGCTCTGCGCGAGAAATCGAAGGCGCCACAAATAGCTAGTCGGGACCCCGGCGCCGGGGACCTCTAGATGTCTCAGGAGGAAGTATGAATCAGGAGTTCGGTCAAGTCCGTCAGCGCATGAAGAGATCTTGCGCCATTTTTTTGTTCGTGTCGTTCATGTTTCTGCTCTTTTTGGTCGGCTGCAGCAAGAAAGCTGAGCCTCCGGCCGGCAGCGAACCCGCAAAGCCGCAGACCACGGCGGCCCTGCCAGTGTCGTCGCCGGAAGAGCCGCCAGCGGCGGCGGGCAGCATCGATTTTCCAAAGGCATTCGGGCGGCGCACCGGCGATCTCGATGAGATGGCGAAGAACCGCGACATCCGGGCGCTCGTGCTGTTGAGCCCCATCGGTTTTTTCTACGACAAGGGGCATCCCCAAGGCGTGATGTACGAGGCGATGGAAGAGTTCCAGAAGTTCGCTAATCAGAAACTGAAGACCGGCAAGCTGGACATTAAGGTCACATTCCTTCCCATGCGGGCCGACCAGGTCGAGGCGGCCCTGAACGAGGGCGTGGGCGACATCATCGCTTACGGAATAGTAGTCACGCCCGAGCGCGAACAGCGAGTTGCTTTCTCCACGCCAATCCAGACGGACGTGTCGCAGATCATCGTGACGGGAAAGAATTTCGGCGCGGTCTCGAGCCTTGCAGAGCTGGGCGGAAAAGAGGTGTATGTCAACCCGCTGACGACGTATTACGGAAACCTGCAGAAGGTCAATGAGACGCTGCAGAAGGACGGTAAGACGCCGATCGTCATCAAGGAGGCAGACAAGAACCTGATGGACGACGACTTGGTGCAGATGGTGAACGCCGGATTGATTCCGGCGACGGTCACGACAAAACAAAAAGCCGCGCTGTGGGCGCAGGTGCTCACGGGCATTCAGCCGCATCCGGACCTGGCGATCGCAAGCGGACAGCAACTGGCGTGGGTGATGCGCAAAAACAATCCGCAACTGAAGCAGTTGGTCGATGAATTTGTCGCATCCCACGCTGTGGGGACGTCGTTCGGCAATACGCTGGTGCGGCGCTATCTGCAGAACACGAAATGGGTCAAAGATTCGACTTCCTCGGAAGAGATGAAGAAGTTTCAGGCGAACCTTGAGCTCTTCCAGAAATACTCGGGAGAGTACAGCTTTGATTACCTGATGATTGCGGCGCAGGGATACCAGGAGTCGTTGCTGGACCAGAGCAGGAGAAACCCGAGCGGCGCGGTGGGCATCATGCAGGTAATTCCCAAGTACGCGGCGGCCGCTCCCATCAGCATTCCGAATGTAAGTACGGCTGACGGCAACATTCATGCCGGGGTGAAGATGTTGCGCGACATCGACGACCGGTACTTTAACGATCCTAAGATCGATCAACTGAACAAGACGCTGTTTGTCTTCGCCAGCTACAACGCCGGGCCGAACCGCATCGCGCGGCTGCGCAAAGAGGCGCCCGACATGGGCCTCGATCCCAACGTCTGGTTCAACAATGTGGAACTGGTCGCGGCCAAGGACATTGGGCAGGAGACGGTCACTTACGTTTCCAACATCTACAAGTACTACGTCGCTTACAAGCTGGCGGTGCAACAGAGAGAGATACGGCAAAAGGCGGAAGGGCTGCCGGCAAAGTAAGACTCGGGATGTGTGCTGCATCCATGCAGATTTGTATTCGCGAGGCCGTTCCGGGGGACGCGCCGTTGTGGGAAGCCATGCGGCGAGATTTGTGGCCTGATGGAGCGAACGATCATGCAGCCGAGATTGCGATGTTTTTCGCAGGGACTCTCGATGAGCCGGTCGCGGTCCTGATGGCGGAGGACGAGGCCGGCGCGATCGTCGGTGTTGTAGAGCTGTCCATTCGCACCGACGTGGCCGGCGTCGAAGGCAAACGAGCCGGGTACGTCGAGGGACTCTACGTTCGTCCGGAGGTTCGCCACCATGGCGTCGCAAGAACACTCATGCGGGCTTCACGTGTGTGGGCGTGTCGGCAGAAGTGCGCGGCGTTTGCGAGCGATCGCGCGGGGCGGGTGGTGGTGGACCGGACGTTCTAGCACGAAGAGTCGCTGCGCTCGGGATGATAAAACGATGGGGAGCGGGTTGGGCTAAAGCGGCGAAATGCAGGTCCCTTCACTCCGCCGCCGAAGCGTCGGCTGCGGTCGGGATGACAAAGCATAAAGGGATCCCCGCGCGCACTAAAGTGCGCGCAGCGGGTCAAGAACAAGCGGCCTATCGGCCCGACTAAAGTCGGGCCCTGACGCAACTGCGCCCAATGTTGCGCTAGCTCTCGACGAAGGACTTGAGGCGCGACAAAGCCTGGTCCCATTGCTGGGAGACGGAATCGAGATACTCTTTCATTCCTGCGATTGGCCGGGGATCGAATTCGAAGCGGCTCTCGCGGCCGGCGCGAACGCAGCGCACGATTCCCACGCTCTCCAAGACTCGAAGATGCTTGGTGATGGCCTGGCGCGTCAGCCGGGAGCCGCGCGTTAGTTCGGAGATTGAAGCAGGCCGCCCACTAGAGAGCTTGGCCACCAATGCCAGCCGGGTTTCGTCACCGAGCGCGGCAAATACGAGTGCGCGAGCCTGCCGTCGGACGGCCTGGAGGTTACGGCGTTTGCGCGACATGAGTTTCGATGTTCGTCATCTGCTGTGCCCAACCGCCATCGTTCCTGAGGAATGCCTCGGCGCGACGCTCGCTGGGGATCTTGTCGAAGCCGGACTCGGTGAGTAGCAGTAGCGTGCCGGTTGAGGTCTTCTCCAACCGGAATTCGACGAGGGTGGGTGTCTCGTTCGAATAGTCGGTGTTGGGGTCGATAGCGTAAGGATGCCAAGTGAAAGAAAAAAGCTGCTCGGGTTCCATCTTCTGGACCACGGCCTCCCATTTCAGGTGCTCGTAGCCGGGCCAGGTGATATAGCCAGTCGAAACCTGGCCGGGAACGAACGGGCCGGCGAGTTTCACGCGAAACCACTCTCCAAATTCGCGGTAGTCGGTAAGGGCGCGCCAGACCCGCGAAACCGGCGCATTCAGTTCAATTTGCTTCTCGATACGATCGCTCATGTTACGCAACCTCCGAGTTGCATATTAACCGAAGCGGCGGATAAAACGCAACTCTTTGGTTGCACTTTCTGGTCGCCCCGGGGCTTGGCGCTCCTGTTCGATTGCGAACACTCCATCCTCCGTCCGAACACCCGGCTTGATCAAAGCGCGGGTAAGTTGTTGAATAGCCGAATCATTAAGTGGCTCGACACGTGCAGCTTTTAGAATGGATCGATCCGCTCCAGTGAAGGCCACACCATGCACACTTTGATCAACGATCTCCGCTACGCCGTGCGGCAATTGCGCAAGTCACCTGGATTTGCGCTGACCGCGATACTGACGCTGGCGATCGGCATTGGCGCGAACACGGCCGTGTTCAGCGTGATGAATGCGGTGCTGTTGCGCTCGTTGCCGGTTCCAGAGCCAAACCGGGTTTACAACCTTCGGGTCACGGGACGACCAAACCACACCAGCAACACGGGCGATGATGAGACCTCGTTTGCGTATCCGGCGTTTGAGCAGTTGCGGCAACGGCATGACGTTTTCTCATACCTGATCGCCGCTGCGCCGCTGGCGGTCGGCAAAGTCAGCATTCGTTACGGAACCGAGCCTGAAGTCGCCTCGGGTGAGATCGTGAGCGGCAATTTCTTCTCCGGACTAGGCGTGCAGATGGCGCGCGGCCGGGGTTTCACCCTGGAAGATGAGACCAGCCATGCGCAAGTGGCTGTGTTGAGTTACGACTTCTGGACGCGGCGCTTCGCGCGCGACCCTGAGGTGCTGGGCCAGACACTGTATGTCAAAGGCGCGCCGTTGACCATTGTCGGCGTGTCGGCTGTGGGCTTCACCGGGCTGGAACGGGGGAAGGGCGACACCGACTTCTGGATCCCACTGCAGAATCGGGTGGACCTCAATGCATGGGGTGACTCGGGCAAGGATGGCAAGACGTTTTATGGTCTGCCGGACTGGTGGTGCCTGTTGCTGACCGCGCGGCTTGCTCCGGGAGTGACGCCGCAACAGGCCGTCTCGCGACTGCAGGCGCAGTTTCAGAACGCGGCCTATGTCGGAGTGGAGCATCCAGAGGCGGGGGAGGAGAAGCCGCTGCTGTCGCTGACTCCGGCGAGAGGGCTGGATGAGTTTGCGGAGGATTATCAACGGCCACTGTACTTACTGATGAGCCTAGTCGCGCTGGTGCTGCTGATCGCGTGCACCAACGTTGCGCTGTTGCTGATTGCTCGCAACCAGTCTCGCCAACGGGAGTTCAGTTTGCGGCTGGCCATCGGCGCGGGGCGCATGGATCTATTTCGCCAACTGCTTACCGAGAGCCTCTTACTGGTCATCGCCGGCGGCGCGTTGGCTTGGGCTTTTGCAGCGCCTGCTACACGGGCCTTGGCTGCATGGTCGCAACTGGAAACCAGCCTGCAGCCGGATCGCTCCGTGCTGTTCTTTACACTCGGCATATTGGCGCTGGCGGCGCTGGTATTTGGGCTGGCTCCTCTGCGCAGCGCATTGTCGGTACCGGCTGGACTGGCTTTGAAGAGTTCGGGCGCGGCGGCGACGCAGGACAAGCGCAAGTCCCGCTTTGGTCGGATCGTGGTGGCGGCGCAGATGGCGATGTGTATTGTGCTGCTGGTGGCTGCCGGGCTTTTGTTGCGCACGCTGCGTAATCTGGAAAATGTACCGCTGGGCATGCGAACTCAGGGACTGCTGGTTTTCGGGATCAATCCCCAAGGGCTGCACTCGAGAGAGGAGACGGTGCAGTTCTACCAGACGCTACTGGCGCGGCTGCGGCCATTGCCGGGAGTTGAATCGGTCTCGCTAGTCGATGATCGTCCGGGCTCGGGATGGAGCAACAATGACGCGGCGGTCGTGGACGGCGCCAGTCCCCACATCACCACGGGAAGGTTTGCTCCCTTGCGCGGCAACGATGTGGGGCCCGACTTTTTTCACGTGATGGGAATTCCGGTGCTCGAGGGCCGCGGGATTAACGAGTCGGACACGGCTGATTCGCAAAGGGTCGTGGTGATCAACCAGACGTTCGCTGAGCGCTACCTGGCCAATCAGAATCCGTTGGGGCACCACGTCGGAGAAAAGCCCAACGAAAGAACAATCGTCGGGGTTGTCGGCAACAACAAGTACACAAGCCTGAGCGAGAAGGACATGCCGATGATCTGGACTCCTTACACGCAGGTGGGCGGAGGCGGTGTAGGCGCGATGAATGTCGAGATGCATGTCGAGGGCGATGCGATGGCGATGCTCCCCACGGTCGCGAAGGCGGTGCGCGAACTCGATCCCAACCTGCCGTTGGGGAAACCGATGGCGCAGCAGGCACAGTTTGAGGAGTCGATCTCGCGGCAACGGATGTTCTCCAAGCTGTCGGTGTTCTTCGGATTGCTGGCTGGACTGCTGGTCGCGACCGGCCTCTATGGGACATTGGCGTACCGAGTCGACAATCGTACCGTCGAGATCGGGGTTCGCCTCGCGGTGGGTGCGCAACGCGAACAGGTGTTGTGGATGATCTTGCGCGAAAGTCTGGTGGTTGCTGCCATCGGCGTCGGCGTTGGATTGCCGCTGGCTCTCATGACCTCGCGACTGTTGCGCTCCATGCTGTTCGGAGTGGGCCCGAACGACCCGCTGACGTTTGTGGGAGCACTGGTGGCAGTCATCGTGGTGGCCCTGGCCGCCAGTTTGATTCCGGCGCGCCGCGCCGCCAGCATCGATCCCATGAAGGCACTGCGGGCGGAGTAGCGATTGGGATGTGAAAAGGCGGGGCGACGCATGAGATCTTCATGTCGTCGCCCCGCATAGTCTCGTAGCTGTCATCCTCGCGCCCCGACGAACCTCCCGCGAAAAGTGCTGGGCGCCACGCCAAAGCGCTTCACAAACGCACGGCGAAAACTGTCCGGATCCTGAAATCCGACCGAGCGGGCTACACTCTCGACGTTGCTCTCACGCGCGGACAATCGTTTGCGCGCTTCGTCCAGCCGCAGGCGCTGCACAAACGCTGCTGGCGAACTCTTGAACTCGGCTTTGAAGCGCCGCGAAAACTGACGCGGGCAAAGACATACCTGCTCGGCCAGAGTGTCCACGGAAAGATCGCGTTCCAGATGCGCCACCATCCACGGCGCCAAATCAGCGAAGCGGCCGCTGGCCTGCGCCTGAAACTTCAATGGCTCGGAATACTGTTCCTGTCCGCCCGGACGTTTCACATACACTACTAGCTCTCTCGCGACTGCTAGCGCGACCTGCGGCCCATAGTCCTCCTCGATCAGGGCCAGCGACAGGTCGATCCCCGCCGTCACTCCCGCTGACGTGTACAGCTTGCCCTGGCGAATGTACAGCGCGTTGGCATCGACTTTGATCTTCGGATAACGTTCCGCCAGGTCGCGGCAGAACATCCAGTGCGTCGTAGCCCGGCGGCCGTCGAGCAGGCCCGTGGGAGCAAGCCCATAAATTCCTGTGCAAACCGTGGCGATCCGGCGGATGTCACCGACCGAGCGCTGAATCCAGGCGGAAAGCTTCGCGCTGGTGGCCAGTTCTCGCATAGACCGTCCGCCTGGGATGATCAGCGTATCGACGTGGCGCAACGACCTGAGTGAACACGGCGCGGTCATCCGCAATCCCGACTCCGAGCGAAACGACTTCGCGCCCAGGGCCGCGATAGTCACCTTGTAACAGGGCTCATACGTACCGTTCGCGCGTTTTATTCGCGCGCTGCCAAAGGCCTCAAGCGGACCAGCCAGGTCGGGCGCCATCATGTCTTCATATCCGACGATGGCGACGTGTTTCGGTGTCATAGTTGCCGTTCCTGCCTCTAGGGTAACCCGGTGCCGTCGTGTCCCGTATGACATCTATCCGGCAATGTAGGACGGGTGGTATCGGGGGCCAAAATGATGTCCTAAAGTGCCGGACTAATGTCATTTCAGACATCTCCTGTTGAGTTTACTCTTCAGGCTGCAACAGTCTCTTGCAAAGGAGTCCATCATGCGAGACCGAACAATTTGGGTGCCCCTGCTAGCCGGTATTCTGCTTATCACGGCGCTGTGCGTGATCCGCTTGGCAAAGTCGCCCCACGTTGCCGCCACCGTCACCACGGCTCGGCCCCTTAAACCGCCGTCCACCGGGCCGATCAACGTGGCCTTCGTGATCTCAAAAGGTGCAGACGTGATGGACATCGCGGGCTCGTGGGAGGTCTTCTCCGACACCATGCTCACCTCCAAAGGTCAGCCCTGGCATGGGGGCGACGACATGGCGATGCCTTTCAACACCTACACCGTCTCTGAGTCGCTTTCGCCCGTCGACGCCAACGGGCTCACCGTCGTGCCCAACTACACCTTCGCCAACGCACCCAAGCCGAGCATCATCGTCATCCCGGCACAGGGCGGGCGCAGCGAGGCGCAAAGATCATGGCTACTCGCCAACGCTAAAACTGCCGACGTGACCATGTCAGTGTGTACCGGCGCGTCTATGCTCGCGGCGTATGGGATGCTCGATGGAGAAACCGCCACCACCCATCATCTGTACGAGCGCGGGATCCAGCAGCGCTATCCGGCTGTCCACTTCATCGAGGGAATGCGATTCGTGGAGAACGATAAAGTATCGACCGCCGCGGGGCTTACCTCGGGCATCGATCTCGCTCTGCACGTGGTCGAGCGCTATTACGGTCGTCCCGTCGCCCAGGCAACCGCCGACTTCATGGAGTATCACAGCGATTTGTGGAAGAACCCCGAGCTGGCTTCCGTCGCAACGGAAGCTGCGGGCAAATAAAGCGACCGGGCCACATTCACATGGCCCAGCCGCTCAATTAACATCTCGTAGTCTCACAAGTGATGCAGCGCCTTCGTCTTTCCCTGTAGCGGGACGGCTGGGGCGGTCGCCGGCTGCTTGGTGCTGCTCGGCGCCGGCACCGTAATGTTCTGCTTTCCGCTCAGGGTCGTGCCCTGAATGCTGTAGTTGGGCACAGTTTGCGCGAAGGTCGGCAGATTGTTGGCCCGCACCTGGGTGAAGGCTTCGAAACCGGAAGCCAGCTTGATCAGCGTCGGTTCGCTAAATGCCGTTCCGAAGAAGCTGATTCCCATGGGCGCGCCAAACACCATCCCTGCCGGCACCTGGATGATCGGATATCCCTCCGCTGCCGCTAGACTCGACGTGCCATAAATGAAGTGGTCGCCGAAGATCAAGTCGGTGGCCCATGCCGGGTTATCGGTAGCCGTGACAACAGCGTCGAGATTGAACATGGTCAGCGCGGCGTCGATGCCGTTCACTCCATAGGCTTGGTCCTCGGCAAGCGCCTGGTTGTAAGTCAAGCCGCCGAATACCGGCTGCGGATCGTTGGGCCCGGGCAGCAGCGATTCAGTTTGCAGCCAGAGGTCCTGATTGAAGAACGGCATCTCAACATTTGCGTGGGCGTTGTTGAAATCGATCGCGGTTTGCAGTGTGCCACCCGCCACGGGCACTCCCACACGAGTGGCGAAGTAGCTCTGCACATCGTTCCTGAAGTCAAATTCCAACACCAGGGACTCACCCGGACCGCCGCCGTTGCCGAACCCCGTGAATCCCGCGGCGTCCAAGTCGATCACGGTAGCGCCTGCAGCTGTGAGTGCCGCGAACGCGGCTTCGTACGCGTCCACTACCGACTGCGGAGTAGTCACGTTCGTGAAGCCAGTCAGCCCGAGACGAGTCAGGCCTAGCCTTGCGCCTTGCAAGCCGTTCGGATTGAGGAATTGCGTGTAGTCGGTGGGGATGTTTGTAGGACGCGTGAATCGGCCCTGCCATCCCAGCGGAACGCCGGCGGTGGCCGGATCGCGTCCGTCGTAAGTACGGCTCTGTACCACGCCCAGCGCCACGGCGACGTCAGCCACGTAGCGGCCGTGCGGACCGAAGGTGTCCTGGGTATGCGAAATCGGCACGATACCGGCACGGCTGGTCAATCCGACTGTGGGCTTGAGGCCAACTACACCGCTGGCGTTGGCAGGACAAACAATGCTGCCATCGGTCTCAGTACCGAACGACACTGCCACGAAGTTCGACGACGCCGCAGCAGCCGAGCCAGCGCTCGATCCGCAGGGATTGCGGGCAATGCCGTAAGGATTATTGGTCTGCCCACCCCGGCCTGACCATCCGCTGATTGACTCGAACGAGCGGAAGTTGGCCCACTCGGACAGGTTGGTTTTGCCAAGAATCACCGCGCCGCCTGCGCGCAGGTTGGCGGCAACCGTGGAGTCCCGCAGGGCGGGGTGGCCAACCAGCGCAAACGATCCCGCGCTAGTTTGCATCTGGTCGCCGGTATCAACGTTGTCCTTCAGGAGCACGGGAATGCCGTGCATGGGGCCTAAGATGATCCCTCTCTGGCGCAACTTGTCCATCTGGCGCGCTATCTTTAACGCATCCGGATTCAGTTCGATGACCGCGTTCACCCCGGGACCATTCTGGTCGATGGCTAAGATGCGATCGATGTAATAGTCGGTGAGCTTCACCGACGTCAGTTTGCCCGCGGCCATCAGCGCTTCGAGCTGGGCGACGGTCATCTCGTTGTAGTTCTTGGGGCCTGGTGTAGCCGACTGGGCGGCACTGCTAGCCGCATACAGAATCGAGGTGAGCAGAGTTGCAAGTAGGAGTGTGCGTAATTTGGGGGACATCGTCTCGTTCCTCCTGAAAAGCGCCGGCACAGTGATGCCGGGAGTTGGAAGTTAGAGAAGAGGCGCGCTGGTGGTGTGGAAGAGAGTTTTGGCGGGTGTCCAACCGGTGTGGCGCCGATCATCCGCCAAGGCCGCTGAAATTCTGTGGCCTGACGTTTTGATTGTCAAGGGGAGCATGCAAACTTTCTGCAAACTTTTTGCCTGGCGACTTAGAACCCCGCACCTAAGCGCCAGATCGACTCGAAGTTTGACCTTCGTGCCATATGGACTTATTCTGTCGCAGCGGCGGCCGAGGGATTCGAAACGTCCCACGAAGGAGTAAGGGAAACGTCCGACGGTCGTTGTCGCTCACGCGGGATGTAGCGGTCCGTTGGGTGATGTCACATGGACACCGACAATTTGCCTCCGTCCGACCAAAGCTGGATTGAGGCCAACTTCCATGCCCTGATGGAGGCTGCGCCCGATGCCATGCTCATCGTGGATGAGCAGGGCCGGATTATGCTGGCGAACCGTCAGACCGAGCACTTGTTCGGTTACGCAAACCAGGAGCTGCTTGGCCAGAAGGTCGAGGTCCTCGTCCCGCCGCGTTTCCGGTCTAAACATCCCGGCCATCGATCAGCCTACTTTGCGGGCGATCCCCAGGCCCGGCCGATGGGCGCCGGGCTGGACCTGATCGGCATTCGCAAGGACGGCACGGAATTTCCGGTTGAGATCAGTCTGAGTCCGCTAAAGACGCCCGACGGCATGATGGTGGTAAGCGCCATCCGAGATGTCAGCGAACGCCGGGGGGCGGAAGAGAGATTTCGAGCGCTGCTGGAATCTGCTCCCGACGCGATGGTGATCGTGGACCAGCGCGGGAAGATCGTGCTGGTGAACTCGCGCACCGAGGAACTGTTCGGATACAAGCGCCAGGAACTGCTGGGATACTCGGTAGAGGTCCTGATCCCAGAGCGATTCCATAACCGCCATCTGCATCACCGGGGCTTGTTTTTCGCCGATTCGCGCCAGCGTCCCATGGGGGCCGAAATGGAGCTCTTCGGATTGCGGAAGGATGGAACAGAGTTTCCGGTGGAAATCAGCCTCAGCCCGATCAAGACAAAGGAAGGGGTACTGGTCAGCAGCGCAATTCGGGACATGACGTCGAGAAAACGGGCGGAAGACAAGTTCCGCTCGCTGCTTGAGGCCGCGCCCGATGCCATGGTGATCGTGGACAGTGCAGGAAAGATAACGCTGGTGAACGCCCAGACAGAGAAGCTGTTTGGCTATACCCGTTCGGAACTGATCGGCCGCACGGTGGAGTCTCTCATACCCCAACGTTATCGCGATCAGCATCCGCGCCATCGCGGAACGTTTTTTGCCGAACCGAGAGTGCGTCCCATGGGTGTGGGCTTGACCTGTTCGGATTGCGAAAGGACGGCACCGAATTCCCGGTTGAAATCAGCCTCAGCCCGTTGACCACGGAAGAAGGCACGTTCGTCACCGGCGCGATACGCGACGTGACGGCGCGGAAGCTGGCAGAGCAACAGATCAATAAACTGAATGACGAGCTGGAGCTGGCGCTGCGGCGGTCGGAGAAGCTGGCCTCCACCGGACGTCTAGTTGCCACCATCGCCCACGAGATCAATAATCCGCTCGACTCGCTGCGTAGCGTCGTGTACCTGCTGGAACAGGACCCCAGCCTCGATCCCAGTGCGCGGGAACTGCTAAGGCTGGCCGAGCAGGAGGTTGACCGGCTCGCCACCATCGCCCGCCAAACCCTGGCTCCGCATCGCGAGACCAAGCTTCCCGTAGTGACGAATATTGCGGAACTGCTCGACGATGTCTGCGCCGTGTTCCGCAGCAAACTGCAAGACATGGACATCGAGCTGCATCGCGACTACAAAACCGAGGGCGAGGTCACCATCTATGCCAGCGACTTGCGCCAGGTCTTCAACAATGTGATCGGCAATGCCATCGACGCTATCGGACGAAAAGGTGAACTGCATCTTTCCATTGAGCGATCTGCGGGAAACGAAGTCACGGTCAAGATCGGTGACAGCGGGTGCGGCATTCCTCAAGAGAACCTGAAGGCAATCTTCGAGCCATTTTTTACGACCAAAGGCGACAAAGGCACTGGCATAGGGCTGTGGGTAGTAAAAGGGATCGTGGATAAAGTCGGCGGCAGGATTGAAGTGGTCAGCCAAACCACCGGCAAGACGGGCACGTGCTTCAGCGTCATACTTCCCACGGTAGGCGGCGCAGCAGAGGTTCCCCAAAGCAAACAGGAAACCGCGTAGCGCGTCGGAGGCTCGTCACTCGGAGTCCGGGCTCCGGCAATGCTTCGTCTGACTCATGCAGGCCTGCGGTTTGTCCCGTTTCGTTGATTCGTTTCTTGCCTGCGTAGTACCATCACCAACGGGCCGTAATTTTTCGTCAGGAGTCGGTGTTTTCGCAGGCATGAGGTTTCTTCGCTGCACGGTAGCTCCGGCCCTGCTGTGCGCTGTGCTGTTCAGCGCGGGCTGCGAAACCGACCAACCGAAAAAGACTGCCGCCAAGGTCCCGGCGCAGGCTACCGCTCCCACCGCAGTAGCATCGAAGACAGACCCCGCTGCTCCTCCGCCTGCCGCCGCGCCGGCGACGGTCCCGAGTCCGCAATCGCAGGCCACCGATGCCCTGATCGCGCAGGCGGAAAAGCTCTACGCCGCCGGTCAAGCCGACTACCGGACCGGACACCTCGACGCCGCCAAGCAGAATTTCGACCAGGCGTTCAACGTCCTGCTCTCGAGCAAGATCGAGGTTCGCGACAACCCGCCCCTAGAACACGAGTTCGACAAGATCGTCGAGGGTGTCCGCCAGCTCGAAATGGTTGCGTTGCAGCAGGGTGACGGCTTCACCGAGCAGCGGTCCGAGCCTGCCCCGATTGACGAAGCCAACGATATTACCTTCCCGGTCGATCCTAAGATCCGGGCCCAGGCTGAGGCCGAGATTAAGACGACCAAGTCCGACCTGCCGCTGATGCTCAACGACCAGGTCGCGATGTTCATCAACTACTTCTCCAGCACCAAGGGTCGCCACACCCTGGAGCACGGTTTAGCTCGCGCCGGCCGCTATCGCGAAATGATCTCTACGACCCTCAAGCAGGAGGGCGTTCCCCAAGACCTGATTTATCTGGCGATGGCCGAATCGGGATTTCAGCCGCTGGCGGTTTCGCGCGCCAGCGCTCGCGGCATGTGGCAATTCATGTCGGGCAGCGGCGCCTTATACGGACTGGAGCGTGACTGGTGGGTCGATGATCGCCAGGACCCGCAGAAATCCACCCGGGCGGCGGCCCGCTATCTGAAGGACCTCTACGCCCAGCTTGGCGACTGGTATCTGGCCATGGCGGCGTATAACTCTGGCGCTGGAACCGTCCAACATGCTGTTGAACGCACCGGTTATGCCGACTTCTGGGAGCTGTACCGCCGCGGAGTTCTGCCCCAGGAAACCCGCAACTACGTGCCGATTATTGTGGCTGTCACCATCATGGCCAAGAATCCCACTCAGTACGGTTTGGAAAACGTGGTCCCCGAGCAGCCGGTTCCGATGGACCAGGCGACCATCAACTATCCTGTCGATCTTCGCCTGGTCGCGGAGTGTCTGGACACGTCGGTAACTACCTTGCAGGAGCTGAATCCCAGCCTGCTGCGCATGACTACCCCCAAGGACCAGACCTTTACGCTCAACCTGCCAGCCGGGTCAAAGGACAAGTACGAAACCGCTATCGCGTTGATTCCACCTGATATGCGTACATTCTGGCGCTATCACCGGGTGGAGTACGGCGAGTCGCTGGCCTCGATCGCGCACAAATACCACACCTCGACCGGCCTGATCGCCGAGGCCAACAATCTTCCAGACGATGAGGTCAAGTACGGCTCCAAGCTGATCATTCCTATCGCTCCGGGCAAGGGCGGTGAGACCGTCGCCTACTCCAAGAAGCCGACTCACTATAAGGTGCGTAAGGGCGATACGGTTGGATCCATCGCCGACGACTATGAGGTTCCGGTCGACAAGTTGCGCAAATGGAACCACCTGCGCAGCAACACCGTCGCGGTCGGCCGCACTCTGGTGATCTATAAGCCAGTGGCAGGAAGCGGCGCCGAAGCAGCGTCTGCGGGCAGCGATCCGCCGCCGTCCAAGTCCAGCAAGAAGCAAAAGGCGACGAAATCGGCCAAATCGGGTTCCAAGGCGGGCGCAACCCAGTCCGCTACGTTTCATAAGGTGAAGCCCGGCGAGACCCTTAGCGGCATCGCCGAGTCGTACAACACGACCGTCGCCAACCTGAAAAAGAACAACGCCAACCTGACCGCCAACCTGCGGGCAGGAGAGGTACTCGTAATCCGAAAGTAACCGCCGTGCCGCCTCGCCTGTAAGCTTCATCGCTCTTATTTGTTTGTGCCCTTCCATTGACGCGGACGATCTGATACAACAAGGCGCGTCGCAGTATGAGCACGCCGCGACACCACAACCGGCGCACCGTTTCGCCGTGCTATAATCGCGCGCCTGTTGATGCGGCATTGTTTGCGGTTCAACTTTTAATCAGCCTTGCGAGCTGCCTCCGTTCCATAGCGGAGTCCGGCAACCTCAGGAGGACACATGACGGCTTTTGACGAAACACTTTACGGTCGTGATGACGAAATGGACGACTACGGAGACGGCGCCTTCGGCGATTCGCTCGACGACGAGGAATACGAAGAGGAAGAAGAGGAAGAAGAAGAGCCCGAATCGGTTTCTGTAATCGAAGAAGTGGTCGAGGTGGAAGACAGCGAACCGGAAGAGACGACGGTCACCACCGCGCCACCGAAACCTAAACCGGCCAAGGCGGCGAAACCACCCGCGCCTCCGAAGCCTGCGGCGGCAAAGCCCACACCTCCTCCGCCTGTTCCTGCAGAGGCGAAGAAGGCGGCGGCCAAAAAGGCCGCACCCGCAAAGAAGAAGGCTGCTCCAGCGAAGAAGAAAGCCGCTCCGGCGAAGAAGAAGGCTGCGGCGAAGCCCGCAAAGAAAGCGGCCAAGAAAGCGGCTGCGAAAAAGCCGGCGAAGAAGGCTGCTAAAAAAGCGGCGAAGAAACCAGCCAAGAAAGCCGCGAAGAAATCGAAGGGCCGTCGACGTTAGGCGGCCGCTGAAATCGCTAAACACGGTCCCTATGCAAGCAAAGCTTGTGTGGGGATTTTTTGTGGGCGCGCAAGAAACGTGACGTTCTTACGCAACTGAATTAGGATTGCTTCGGCAAATTTACTCTCACGATCTATCGAGGTGGCTTCTTGATCGACAATCCCTGGACTCGCCGTCAATTCATGCGCATCGGAGCGGGCGCTGTCGCCGCCGGTGCCGCTGCGAAAGTCACATTGCTCGAACCCTCCGCGCTCTGGGCATCGGCCACGCAGGCGGCACCCAGCGATACTGTGCGATTTGTCTCCATCGGCACGGGCGTGCGTGGATGCGAACTGCTCAAAGCCACGCTGCGCGTTCCGGGCGTTGAATGCGTCGGCGTCTGCGATCTGTGGGAGGGCCGCCTGACGGCCGGTCAGGAAGCCGTCAAGAAGACGGTTGCAACAACTCGCAACTATAAAGAGGTGCTCGATCGCAAGGACGTGGACGCCGTCATCGTTGCCGTCACCGATCACCAGCATCGCCGCGTCGTGGTCGACGCTTGCGCCGCGGGCAAGGACGTGTACTGCGAGAAGCCGCTCTCCCATACCGTGGACGACGGCTTCGCCATGATCGCGGCCGCGCAGAAGTACAACCGAATCCTGCAGGTAGGCAGCCAGCGCGTCAGTTCCATCCTTTATGAGAAGGCCCGCGAAATCTACGCGTCGGGCATGCTGGGCGACGTCTGCAACATCGATGCCTACTGGGACCGCAACACCGCCAGCGGCGCGTGGGTCTATCCCATTCCTCCCGGCGTGAATGACCAGAACATCGACTGGACTGCATTCCTCACCGGCGCACCGAGCATCCCGTTCGATCCCACACGCTTCTTCCGCTGGCGCTGCTTCACCGACTACGGCGAAGGACTGGCCGGCGATCTGTTCGTCCATCTGATCTCGGGGATCATGTTCATCACCGGAACCAACATGGTGGCGTCGCGCGCGCAATCCTCCGGCGGACTCTTCCGCTGGAAAGATGGCCGCCAGTTCCCCGACCTCATCGAGACCATGTACGACTATCCCAACTTCCGCGTCGCCGTGCGCTGCAACCTAAATAATGAAGGCGGCGAGTTCATCGGTTTCTACGGCACCAAGGGAACGCTGCTCATCAAGAACGCGACCCTCACCTACACGCCACAGAATACGGCCCCGGAAGCCGAAGGCTACTCAGTCGTCGGATGGCCCAAGGAACTGCGCCTGCAATACCTCGCGCAGTGGGAGCAGGAACATCCTCTCCCCGCACCATTCACTTCGAAGGTGGTCGACGAGGGAGAGACGTTCGTCCCGCCGCCGGGATACAGCGACGTGGTCGATCACGAAGCCAACTTCTTCAACGCGGTGCGCAGCCGCAAGCCGTGCGTCGAGAACGAGGTCTTCGGCAACAACGCGGCCATCGGCTGCCATCTCGCGAACTACGCGTATTTCAACAAGAAGATCGCGACCTGGGATGCGTCGGCGAAGAAAATCACGGGGTAGCGCGGCCCTTCGCGCATCGTCCTGAGCTCCGGGTTGGAAGAGATAGGGTCCGACCCGGAGGAATCCGAGCTCCTAGCATTTTGCGATCTCCTGTGCTCTCAGCTAAGCTCGGAATGCCGGTTCGTCCGGTAGAGCCCTCCAAGTCTGGGGATGTGGTCCAACGGATCAGGGCACATGGCTTCGAACCATGAGATCAGAGTTCGATTCTCTGCATCCCCGCCAGTTTTCTCGCACTCGCGTTGAGTAACAATCGCCCGCAGTGTGATTGCATTACCATGATCTCGTCGGCATCTCGAACAGCAGCGGGAGACCCTGGCATGGCAACAATTCGTAGCGGCGATGCTCAGGTGTTCTACGAAACCACCGGCAGCGGGCCTGCGGTGGTGCTGCTGCATCCCTTTCCGCTGAACCATCGCTTCTGGGATGACATCGTGCCACACCTCGCCACGCGCTTTCGGGTCGTCCTGCCCGACCTGCGCGCGCACGGTGATTCTGAGGCCGGAGACGGCCCTGTGACCATGTCGAGACTCGCCGACGACCTCGACAGCTTGTGTCGCGAGTTGGACATCACCCGCGCGACCTTCGTTGGAGTCTCCATCGGGGGCTACACGATGTTTGAATTCTGGCGACGCTACCGCGTGCGTGTCGCCGCTCTCGTGCTGGCAAACACACGTGCGGGCGCCGAGACTCCCGAGGGACGCTCCGCGCGGCTGCAGATTGCTGACAAGGTGGAACGCGAAGGCACTGCGGCGTTCGTCGACGACTTACTGCAGAAGCTCTTCTCGAAGACCACGCTGGCTAACCGTCCTGACATCGTGGACGCGGCGCGCGCCATGGCGAAACAAATGTCGCCCACCGACATCGCGCAGGTGCAGCGCGGCATGGCCGACCGCGCGGATTCTGTTCCCACGTTGGCTGCGATTAACGTCCCAACGCTCGTGATTGCCGGGGAAGACGACAGTGTCCCACTCAGCGAACTGGAACTCTTGCACCAGCGAATCGCGGGTAGCCAATATCGCGTCATCCCCAGGGCCGGTCATTACGCAGCGATGGAACAGCCCGCCGAGTTCGCACGTCTGCTGCGAACGTTCTTCGACGCGCTGCCGCGAAATTAAGCGCTCTCCCCGAGCAAAGCTAGCCAGTTACCAGCTACCAGTCACCAGCTACTTCTTCGTGGCTTTGCCGTCCATTATGTCTGTCCAGCTTGTGCCGTCCTTCGACATCTCGAACTTGAATGTGTAGGAAGTCGGCGACACGGCTTTCATGGTGTAACGGCCCTTAAATGACTGTCCGCCCATGTTCTCGTCTGAGTTCCAGGTCCAGGTATCGCCGTCCACGGTGCCGAGCGAGCGCTCCGCCTGCCCCATGCTGTCGTATTCGTTGTAGGTGTAGACCTTGCGCTCCGGGTCATAGCCGAAAACCGCGAGGGACATACCCTCGCCCATTGCACCTCCAAATTTCGAGTGCATGACGAGGAAGAATTTGCCTTCCATCCATTGCAATTGGTCGGTGGTAGTGAACTTGCCGCCTGGTCCCATCGGGCCGGGTTTCATATCGCCCTCGGTGGTCCAGTTACCGACGAGATAGTCGAGTTTGCTTAGCTCCGGCGCAGGCTTGGGCATCGGCATCTGTGCCACGGCGGACGCGGCGAGAAACAAAGTCACTAACAGGCGGGTGAGAGACATGCTGATACGACGCATAGTTGATCGCTCCTTGGTTGTTGAGTTCGATTACGACGGTTGGGACCCTGAGTGCCCAACATAGTATGTCGGGGGCAATCGGAAGTCAATCGGCAGGTGACGTGCGGTCCTCGGCGTGTGCGCCCCGTTTGTGACTGCGGTCACGCCGGTCTGCCGGCTCGGTTGAGTAGAATGAAGTGTCATGATCGATGCGTTTCTCATTGCGGAAAAGACTGTCATCACTGCCAAGGGTGACAGCGAGCCCCTCGATGTAAGCGCTGCCTCCAATCCTGCTTTTCTCGCCACCCTCACCATCACAAGGATCGTTGAGCAGGAGTCGTTCGAGCTCTCGTTCTTCACCTCGGCCGATGGCGCAACCTGGGAAGCCAAGCCGATCGCCTCGTTGCCGCAGAAGTTTTACGTCGGCGAGTATCCCCTGCTGGTGGACCTGTCAAAGTCCAATGGCGCGAAGTATGTGCGCGCCCACTGGGAAGTTGCCCGCTGGGGACGCGGTCCGGTTACGCCCAACTTCGAGGTTTCTCTGCGCGTGCGCGAAATTCCCGCCGAGCTTCTGCAGGAAGCCCGCGCCGAAGCCGCCACTCGCCGCTAACGGTTCGCGGCGTTTGCTCCCGGCGCGCCTTCCGGTAATGTAGATTCAGGACACATACTTCATGCCCGAAAATGAGTCAGTAGTCATTCGTCCAGCGCGCAATGTTCTGGGAAGCATTCGCGTTCCCGGCGACAAGTCGATTTCGCACCGCTACGCCATGCTGGCTGCGCTGGCCCCGGGACGCTCGCGCTTCGAGAACTACTCTCCGGGTGCCGACTGCAACAGCACGCTCGGATGCATGCGCGCGTTGGGTTGTAGCGTCGAGCGCGACGAAAAGGGAGCGGTTGTCATTGATGGCATCGGGCCGCAACTTCGCGCGCCCAGCACGCCGCTCGACTGCGGTAACTCCGGCTCGACCATGCGAATGTTGTCGGGCATCGTGGCGGCGCAGCCCTTTACCAGCGAGCTGATCGGCGACGAATCGCTCTCCCGCCGCCCCATGAAGCGCGTGATGGATCCGCTGCGTAAGATGGGCGCAGAGATTGCCGCCATCGACGACCATGCTCCGCTGCGCATTACGGGTACGCGTCTGAAAGGCATCGACTACGCCGTCCCGGTAGCCAGCGCGCAGGTGAAGACCTGCCTGTTATTCGCCGGCCTGCTCGCCGACGGACAGACGACCGTGGAAGAGCCCATCCCCACGCGCGATCATGGCGAGTTGGCACTGCGTGCCTTTGGCGCAGAAGTGCACCGCTCGCGAAACTCTGTGACCATCGTGGGCGGCCAGGCGCTGCATCCGCTGGACGCATTCATCCCCGGCGACAGCTCTTCCGCGGCGTTCTTTCTGTGCGCGGCGGCCATTTTCCCCAACTCCAACCTGGTGATCGATGGCGTATTGCTGAACCCCACCCGCTCGGCGCTGCTCGACGTGCTGACCGGCATGGGAAGCCGCCTTTCCGTCCTGAATATCGAGGAGGTGCACGGAGAGTTGGTCGGCACCATCTCGCTCACGCCCGGCAAGGCAAAGCCGTTCGAGATCTCCGGCGCGCTCACCGCCCTGCTCATCGACGAGCTGCCGGTACTGGCGGCGACCGCTCCCTATGGCGCCGGACTGGTGGTGCGCGATGCTGGTGAGCTGCGAGTGAAGGAATCAGACCGGCTCACCGCCGTAACGCGCAACTTAGAGGCGATGGGCGCGCAGGTGGAGCAGGCTCCCGATGGCTGGCGCATTCCCGGCGGCCAGAACTTGCACGGCGCTGAGCTCGAAAGCTTCGGCGATCATCGCATCGCCATGGCGTTCGCCATCGCTGCGTTGCGGGCGGAGGGCGACACGCTCATTCGCAATTCCGGGTGCGTGGCGATTTCTTATCCCAGCTTCTTCGACGATTTGGAGAAGCTGCTAGAGCGATAGCAAAAAGAAACGGGCGCTTCAGAGATTTCCTCCATCGGCGCCCGTGCAAAATTGTTTATCTCTTAATATTCCGACTCGTCCGCTTCCGGCCGTTCATCCTCTTCCGGCGCAATCGCGAATTCAGCGCTTGGCTCCTCAACTTCGCTCACCGTCGCCGCCTCGCCATCTTTCCGTTTCAGCCGCACCACCGTGATCTTGGCGAACCCTTCCTCAAACTTTGGTGGACGCAGCTTGCTGGCCATGCGTAGCATCACGTCTTCGGGAACGTTACGCTCGCGGCGCCGGTTACGCTCGATGCACACTTCGGGCGGAACATCGAAGAACACGGCCTGCGCCTCATACCCAAAATCCTGCGCCAGCTTCACCCAACTGCGGCGCTCGTGCGGCGACAAGTTGGTCGCGTCCACGTAATTCCACGGACGCTTGGCCAGCAGGCGCGCGCGCAGCATCGAACGCAGCGTCGAGAACACCAGGTCCTGGTAGCGCTGCTCGGTGACGTCGTCGAAGAGCAGAATGCGCACCATGTCGCTGGACAGCGGCAAAATATTGTGGCGCTTGAACCACGTGCTCTTGCCCGAGCCGGGCAGTCCGATCGCCAAAACTACCGCGCCCTTGGTCTTCTTCAATTCATGCGGAGCGGGCGGCCTCGCAGCCGCGGCTGCCGCGTCCGTCAATTCCGGAGCCGTATCCGCCTCAGAAGCTTCGCCCGTAGGCCCACCCGGCGTCGGCATTGCCGGTGCCTGAGACGGTGCTTGCGGCCGACCGCCTCGTCCGCGGCGTCCCCGGCGTCGGTTGCGGTCGCGATCACGGCGCGGTCCCTGCGGAGGCTGTTCCCCGCCCCCGGTCTGGGCTGCGGGCTGGATTTCCTGCGCCGCCGGACTGGCGGCTGCGGGCGCTTCATGCTCAGGCTCGTCCGCGCGATTGCCAATGTTGTCGTCAACGGCTGGTTCGGGAAACTTGGGTTGGAGAGGCGCCGGTTGGTCTGGCCCCTGTTTTTCGGTTTGCTCTTTGCGCCGCTTCGAACGGTCGCGCATCCATCTGCGCATATTGCACTTGTAACACGCTGGGGCCGCTGGCGGCAATGCTGCCTCCGATTCCCACCTCGCTCCCATGACCCACACTTATGTGACTCACGGCATACCCATAGTGTGACGCCCGCCATTTGCCGCTCCCCCCGCTGGATGCTAACCTTTTACTTCCGGCAACTGTTGCGGGTTTGCATTCCTACTCCGGTGGTTTCGGATTCATTGGCTCCAACTACATTCTTAGAGAGGTGACATGGCGATTAAGGTAGGCATCAACGGTTTTGGCCGCATCGGCCGCAATGTTTTTCGTACCGCACTCAATGACAAGGGTATTGACATCGTAGCCGTCAACGACCTGACCAGCCCCAAGACGCTGGCCCATCTATTGAAGTACGACTCCGTTCTGGGCAACCTGTCCAACGACATCACGGCGAGCGAAGACTCCATCACGGTGGACGGAAAAAAGATCCGAGTGTTCTCTGAAAAGGAGCCCGCCAAGCTCGACTGGAGCTCGCCCGGCGTGCAGGTCGTCATCGAGTCCACGGGACGCTTCACCAAGGCCGAGCAGGCCAAGGAACACCTGAAGGGCACCGTAAAGAAGGTCATCATCTCCGCCCCCGCGACTGGCGAGGACATCACCATCGTGATGGGCGTTAACGAAGACAAGTACGACGCGAAGAAAGACAACATAATCTCCAACGCGTCGTGCACCACGAATTGTCTGGCGCCTGTGGCCCTGGTGCTGAACGAAAAGTTCAAGATCGTCAGCGGCACCATGACCACCATTCACTCTTACACCAACGATCAGGTGATCCTGGACTTCCCGCACAAGGACTTGCGTCGCGCTCGCGCGGCCGCTTTGTCCATGATTCCGACCTCGACCGGCGCCGCCAAGGCGCTCTCGCTCGTGATCCCCAGCCTGAAAGGCAAACTGGACGGGTTCTCGATGCGCGTTCCCACCCCCAACGTTTCGGTCGTTGACCTCGTCGTGTTCGTGGAGAAGGGGACCACGGTTGACGAAGTGAACGCGGCCCTCAAAGCGGCTGCCGACGCCGGCCCGCTGAAAGGTTATCTGGGGTACGAGACCGCCGAACTGGTTTCGTCCGACTACAAAGGCGACTCGCGGTCTTCAATCGTGGACGCTCCTATGACGCGCGTGGTTGCTGGTAATTGCGTGAAGGTCATCGCCTGGTACGACAATGAGTGGGGATACTCCTGCCGTGTGCGTGACCTGATCCATTACATTGCCGGCAAGGGCCTGTAGTCCCAGGCTGTAGGACTACGCAATCTTCGCTGGGGCGCGCAGGTTGCCATGACGATTTTCCGGCAGGTCGCGAGGCCTGCCGGCAGGACCCATCGGTTCCTGTTTCACACCTCGTCGGCCCGTTTTCCGGCTACTGTGTGCCGTTACGAGGTGAAATTTCGGCTGAGCAGTTCAACGTGGCACACCACAATGTGCGGGGGCTGGTTTAATGTCGAAGTTGTCGATACGTGATCTTCCTTTAAGCGGTAAGCGAGTTTTCATGCGGGTGGACTTCAACGTCCCCCTTGATGACGGGCGGGTGATGGACGACACGCGTATTCGCGAAACCCTGCCCACTATCGAGTACGCCCTGCGGCACGGCGCTCGTCTCATCCTGGCCTCGCACCTCGGCCGTCCCAAGGGCAAGCCCAATCCTAAGATGAGCCTGAAGCCGGTGGCCGAGCGCCTCCGCATCCTTCTGGATGAAGTCCTTCGCCGCGGCGAAAACGTGGGCTTCTCTCCCGACTGTATCGGTCCGCAGGCCGAAGAGATGGCGACCAAGCTGGAGCAGGGTCAGACGTTGCTGCTGGAGAACCTGCGCTTCCACGACGAAGAGAAAGCCAACGATCCCGAGTTCTCCCGCCACCTTGCCAAGCTTTGCGACTACTACGTCAACGACGCCTTCGGTTCCGCCCATCGCGCACACGCTTCCACCGAGGGAATCACCCACTTCGTGGAGAAAAACGCAGCTGGCCTGCTAATGGAGAAAGAACTCGAATACCTCGGCAAGGCGCTCAGCCATCCGCAGAAGCCATTCGTCGCCATCCTCGGCGGCGCCAAAGTCAGCGACAAGATCGGCGTCATTCATCACCTCATGACCAAGGTCGACACGCTCATCGTCGGCGGCGGCATGGCGTACACCTTCCTCAAGGCCCAGGGGTACGAGATCGGCAAGTCGCTGCTCGAAGCCGACAAAGTCGATCTCGCCAAGCAGACACTGGCGGAAGCCAAGGCCAAGCACGTGAAATTCCTGTTGCCAGTTGACCACGTCGTGGCCGATAAGGTCGCTCCCGACGCGCGCATTCAGAAAATTGGCGAAGGGCAATCCATCCCTGCCGATATGATGGCGCTCGACATCGGTCCGAAGTCGGTAGAGCTGTTTACCTCGGAAATCGCCAACGCCCGCACCATCGTATGGAACGGTCCCATGGGTGTCTTCGAGATCGAGGCCTTCGCCAAGGGAACCAAGAAGATTGCAGATGCTGTAGCCGACAACGGCGCTGCCACCTCAATCGTGGGCGGCGGCGACAGTGTCGCAGCGGTCAAGGCCGCGGGAGTGGCCGATAAGATCTCCCACATCTCCACCGGCGGAGGCGCTTCGCTGGAATTCCTGGAGGGCAAGAAGCTGCCCGGAGTTGAGGCCCTCAGCAACAAGTAGGATGGGCTAGCGTAGTCGACGAGGGTTTCGCATCCCGCTCGGTGAGGCCGGAAATTCCGCGGGATGCTTTCTACTCACCGCGCGCTGGTCGCACTACAGGCGGAATGAAACCCTCCCATGACTGATGCTGCGCATCCGCTCCGTGTCTCTCTGACGCCGGCGCGTTTCCTCGTAGTCGCCGGACCGGGCGACATCACGCGCGAAAATTGCGATGCCATCGTGAATGCCGCGAACTTTTCCCTCATGGGCGGTGGCGGCGTTGACGGCGCTATCCATCGCGTGGGAGGCCCGGAGATTCTTGAAGCCTGCAAGTCCATCGTTGCACGACAGGGTCGGCTTTCCGCAGGCGAGGCCGTCGCCACCCCCGGAGGCCGGCTGGCCGCGAAGTATGTCATTCACACCGTCGGTCCTGTTTGGAGCGGTGGCCAGCAGCGTGAAGCTGAAACCCTGGCCAGTTGCCATGTCGAGTCGATTCGGGTTGCCGATGAGCTCCAGCTCCGCACCATCGCCTTTCCCGCGATATCAACCGGGATTTACGGTTATCCTGTTGAGTTGGCCGCCCAAGTTGCAGTCGCCAGCGCGGCTGACGCGCTGAAGCGCTCGACGCATGTTCGCGAGGTCAAGTTTGTGTTGTTCGACAATGGCGCTCTACACCACTTCTGCCACGCCGCGACGTTATATGCTGAAAGTAAATCCCTAAGAATGGACTCATACCATGTCACGTAAGAAAGTCATTGCTGCCAACTGGAAGATGTACAAGACGCCCGAACAGACCGCCGCATTTTTCCAGGAGTTCCTGCCCCTCGTGGCCAATCACACGCGCGACGAAATTGTCGTCTGCCCGCCCTACATCGATTTGCAGACCGCCGTTGCGGCCGTCAAGGGTTCCAGCGTCGCCGTAGGAGCGCAGAACGCGCACTGGGACAAAGAAGGCGCGTTCACTGGCGAAATTTCAGTTCCCATGCTGAAAGCCATCGGCGTTACCCACGTCATTCTCGGACACTCCGAGCGCCGCCAATACTTCAACGAGACTGACGACTCGGTCAACCGCAAGCTGGAGTTCGCTCTCGAAGGTGGACTGACTCCCATCGTCTGCGTCGGCGAGGTGCTCGAAGAGCGCGAAGCCGGATTGACCGAAGACGTGCTGCGCCGCCAGTGCATGCGTGCCTTCAACGGCATCTCAGCCAAGAAAGCGGCGAAGATGTGTATCGCCTACGAGCCGGTCTGGGCGATCGGCACAGGACTGACCGCCCTTCCCGAGACGGCAGCCGATGCCCATTCCGTGATCCGGCACGAAGCGGCCAAAGCGTTTGGCGACGATTTTGCCGTTGCCCTGCGCATCCTCTATGGCGGTAGCGTGAAGCCCGACAACGCCACGGCACTCATGTCGGAAGAGGAGATCGACGGCGCCTTGGTCGGCGGGGCCAGCCTCGATCCCAAAAACTTCCTCAAAATTGTGCAATACTGACGAACTATGAGCGGCGCGCATGTCGTGCCGCTCACTTTGAAACTTCCCTTTCTCTGGTCGTTCGATCTCGCCATTCCGCTAGTCTTGCAGGGCCCCTCTAGGAGGTAGTGCAATGAATGGGCCCACAGAGACTAAGCCCGCCGCAGCCCTCAGCGACTACTTGGCTGCCGAACGAACCCTCCTCGCCTGGATTCGCACCGGCCTGGCCCTGATGGGATTCGGCTTCGTGGTAGCGCGTTTCGGACTCTTCCTGCAACAAGTCCAAATCATCGAGCACGCTCCCGTGCCACAGTCCTACGGCCTGTCGCAATGGTTCGGCACCGCCCTGATCGCCGCGGGCGTGATCGTTGACCTGTTCTCCGGATGGCGCCATGTCCGATTAGTCCGGAAGTTGGATCGCGGAGAAACCAGCCCATATCCTCTAATTCAGACGGTTGCCATGGCTTTTTTCCTGGCATTGGTCGGACTGGCCATGGTGGTCTACCTCATTTCGATTCGAAGTTCCGCTCCTTCGCATCCTGTAAACGGTCAGGAGATTTCTATGACACCAACTCAAAACCGCGGGATCGTCGACGTCCCCAGTAATCACCCGGTCGACGAGACCGTCGAAAAAATTAAAGCGATTTTGCAGGCGAAAGGAGTCACCCTGTTCGCCCTGGTTGACCATAGCGGCGAAGCCGAGAAGGCCGGCATGAAAATGCGTCCGACCAAGTTGCTGATCTTCGGCAACGCTAAAGCCGGCACGCCTCTCATGCTGGCCGCTCCCAGCATTGCCATCGATCTTCCACTGAAGTTACTGGTCTGGGAAGACGCACAGGAGAAGGTCTGGGTCTCTTACAACAGCCTGGAATACTTACAAGAGCGCCACGGCGTTCCTCCAGAGTTGATGCAAAATATCGCCGTCGTTAAGACGTTGGCAGCCAAGGCCGGGGAATAACTCCGGCCAGCGCACAAAGGCCCCGGCCCCCGCATTTTCCTCGGCGACATTTTCGCCAACCGGAGGACGCGAGATGCTCTCAACCGCTGGACGAGTGCCTCGGAAGTTCTCGCTCTCTGCACACCCATCACTTCTCATGATCCTCTGTTTCCTGAGTTGCGCATTCTTGCAACCCACGCTGGCGCAGTCCTGCGGCTCGCAGGGTATCGCGGTGCAGGTGCTTGGCTCTGGAGGGCCAGAATTGCAAGACAAGCGAGCTTCGAGTAGCTACCTGGTGTGGCAAGACGGGCGGGCCCGAGTACTGGTCGATGCCGGAGGAGGAAGCGCACTCCGATTTGGCGAGAGTGGAGCGCAGATGGCGCAGCTTGACGTGATCTTGTTCTCCCACTATCACGTCGATCATAGTGGCGACTTTCCCGCGTTGGTTAAGTCATCCTGGTTTGAAGATCGCAACCGTCCCCTGCCCATCTACGGGCCCCAGGGAAATGACTTCATGCCTTCTACGACCGAGTTTGTATCCGATTTTTTCGGCGACAAGCATGGCGCTTATCGCTATCTCAGCGAGTTATTGGTTGAGGGCGAGCAAGGCAGCTACAAAATGCAGCCCCACAACGTAGCGGGAAGCGCAAAGCCGACGCCTGTATTTCGTAACGGCGATTTTGCCGTGTCTTCCGTGCGCGTCATTCACGGAGGCTTTCCCGCCCTGGCATGGCGGCTCGAAATGGGCGGAAAAGTTATCGTCTTCAGCGGAGACACGAACGGCGAGGGGGGCCTCACGCAATTGGCAACCAACGCTGACTTGTTCATCGCCCACAACGCGGTGCCGGAAGGTGTCACTGGAGTTGAGAGGAACCTGCACATGCCTCCGTCGGTGATTGGTCAAGTCGCCGCCGACGCCCACGTCAGGCAACTGGTTTTGTCTCATCGCATGCTGCGGACTTTGGGCCCGGAGAAGCAAACCCAGACCCTGTCTGAGGTCAGGAAGCGATATTCGGGGCCCGTAGCGTTTGCCAACGACCTCGATTGTTTCCAAGTGAAATAGAACGACGCCCGATTCGTGCACTGGGGCGTTTAGGGACACAGAGTGTTGCGAACTTGCGAATTCGCCACATTTTTTCTTTTCTCACGATTGTTTAACTTCCCCTTACCATTCCGCATTTGCGACCGGATCAAGTTCGGCGTCTCACTCGAGATTGTCACCGAGTTTTGACAAAAAGTTCGCAAGCCTCTGACATTCGCTATTCACCAGCCTGATACAGTTACGGCAGCCACAAGCATCCACGGACGGAGCAAGCGTCCAAAGCAATCTCCGCGTCTCGGAAATTAGGAGGCTATATGGTGCGCACACTGCCTGGCAGGCTCACGAGCAATTTCACAGCCGCGATCTTCTCTCGACTTCTGACGTGCATGGTTCTAGCTGCTGTGCCGACGATTGCTCTCGCGCAGGCCGGACATCTGGATCCAACTTTCGGCCATAACGGAATTTTCTCCGACAGTTTCAACGGTGTTGGCACGGTCGTGGCCACCGTCGTCGCCTTGCAATCCGATGGCAAGATCGTTGTCGGCGGAGAGAACGCCAACTTCGGCGGCGTAATTCGCCTGAACCCCAACGGCACGCTGGATACCAGCTTCGGGTCGGCGGGCATCGTCAACCTCAAATTCAGGGTCATCGACAACATCGTCACCGGGCTGGCCATTCAACCCAATGGACAAATCCTGGTTAGCGGCACTGGAATACCCGGCGGCGGGCAACTCTATCGCCTGGAAGCCAATGGCAACGTCGACACTACCTTCGGCGGCGGTGGTAGCGTGTTCCTCTTCCCGGGAAATCCCGGACAGGTTGTCTTACAGCCAGACGGCAGAATCGTTGTGGCCGAATCTGGCGGCGGTGTGACTCAGTTGCAGCGCTTTGAGAGTAACGGTCAATTAGACAGCTCTTTTGGCACGGGCGGAACGGCGCCACTGATAAGCTCCGGCGCGATCGCATTGCAGTCCGACGGCACGTTCCTGGTTTCGTCTAGTCCGGTGGCGAAGTACAAGAGCAACGGCAGCATCGACACTACCTTTGGAATCCTCGGCCAGGGGCCGGTACTTCCGAATATGACTTCCGGCATTGCAGTGCAAACCAATGCGCGAGTCGTCACCGCGGGAAGCGTCACGACGGTGCTGGGCTTAACGGGAAATTCGACTGGCTTCGGCCTCATGCGCTTCTTATCCAGTGGGCTTCCTGACACGACCTTCGGGACTCGTGGAGGTGTCAGTACCAGTTTCTCAGGCTCGCCACAGACCGCAGCTTCTTCGCTCGCCATCCAATCGAACGGTGACCTGGTGGCGGCGGGAAGCGCGGGCACTGCCAGCACACAGTCCTTTGCCCTGGCCCGATACCTTGGCAGCACCGGGCAGCTGGACTCGACTTTCGGCACAGGTGGCCGGGTCACGACCAGCTTCGGCAGCAACAAGCTGGCGGCTATCAGTTCGATCGTGCTGCAGACCGATGGGAAGATCGTAGTTGTCGGGAACGTCAACTCGAGTACCTACACCGTAGCGCGCTATCTCGTGCAGTAGAGGGCGGCGGGTAGCCCGAAGTTCCACAACAGAAACTGTAAAGGATGTCCCGGGACACTTTGTAAACCATGTCTCGGGACTGGACACGAAGCTTGAGCGGGGATTTTCCCCTCTCCTAACCTAGAAGCTCAATCGTAAAATTCAGCCGCTGATCACGGGATATGCTACATGGCGATACCGAGCTGCGGCCCGTTTGCGAAAGGGTGAGTGCTAAACTCCACACTTGTGCGGCGCTGAAGCGCCGGATTGCACACACCCAAATCGCAGAGACTTAAGATGACTCGAAATCTTCCCTGTTTGGCCCTAGCGCTGTTACTCGGTGTCATGGCGCTTCCCCCTGGGGCGTTCGCCCAGACTCCGCCGCAAAAAGTCGAACGGCCCGCGCCGCCCACACGCGATCCTCACATTCCCGGCTATGTGACCGCCAAAGAGTTGCCCGACGGCGAGGTCCCTCCCGCGAATGTGGACGGCAATTTCATCATTGGACCTACCCACTCTCCGGCGCGCGAAGTTACCGACGAGAACGGCCCGCTCCAAGGTAGCGTAGTCGTGTTCACCATGAATTCCTCTGGCAGCAAGACTTACCCCGGCATTGCTCGAGACGAGCATACGTTTGGCACTCCAGATCCCGCCGACCCTGCAAAACTCGTGGTGACCACCAGCCATCCCGCCCCATACACACGGAGGGTCTCCGTGTTCGTTCCCAAGCAGTACGTGCCAGGCAGCGTCGCGCCCGTCATTGTGGGGACGGACGGGACCGACCGCCTGCTTTTTTCGGCTCTCGACAGCCTGATCGCCGAGCATAAGCTGCCCGTCATGGTCGCGATCTCGATTCAAAATGGCGGAGGCGACGCGCAAGGCAGTGAACGCGGTCTTGAGTACGACACGATGTCAGGAACTTATGCCGAATTCGTGGAGCATGAAGTCTTGCCGCTGGTCGAAGCAAATGCGCACGTAAAGGTGACGAAGGACCCGGATGGCAGGGCGGCCATGGGCGCTAGCTCGGGAGGCTCCTGCGCCTTGATCATGGCCTGGTACCACCCCGAGCTGTACCACCGCGTGCTCACCTATTCCGGAACGTTCGTCAACCAGCAATGGCCGTATGACCCGAAGACGCCGCATGGTGCGTGGGAGTTTCACGAGCACCTGATTTCGGAAAGTCCGGCCAAGCCGATACGTCTATGGATGGAAGTCGGCGACCGGGACCTTTTCAACCCCAACGTGATGCGCGACAACATGCACGATTGGGTCTTGGCCAATGAACGCATGGCGCAAGTCCTGACCGCGAAGGGCTATCACTACCAATTCGTATTCGCCCGCAATGCCGTGCATGTTGACCGCGCCGTGAGACAGCAAACCCTCCCGGAAGCGCTGGAATACGTGTGGCAGGGTTATCGATCTCCAACTGGGGAACACTGAACGGATAACGCCCTTGACTTAGAGCGTGGGTGCCCCACCCTTATCGCCCTCAGTTGGCGATAGGGTGGGCGCGAGCGATCCTCGCGAGTTGGCGAACTATGCCAGCTACTGAATCCTGTGCGTGACTCTCGGCACAACATTCGTCGCGATCTGCGCTGCTATGTCTCTCGATAGCCGTTCCGCCAACTCCGACCAGGATATATCGACCGTATCAGGCATGTTCTTCAGCGTGGAGTCGACACCCGAATGTCCCATTTGATAACTGATCAGGGCAGCATACAGACGACGGCCAGCTTCGTTGAAGGGGTGTATCGTTTTATCTTCGTTAGGCATGGGGACTGTCCTTTCAGCGAACCGAATACTTCACGCTCTACCAGTGCTCCAAAGTGAGCTAAAGCATTGGCTTACGACCTTCTCCCCTGAATACACGATAGTTGATTGTCCAGAGAAACAAATCCCCTAGCGGTGGGAGCCTGCGCTGACGGGTGCCCCGGATGAATTCCTTCAACGCAAAAATGTTTCGCGTGGGGTCTTCGTGCTCCAACACCAGAAGATCTACACGTATGAATCCTACGCTTCCGGGCGTGTAGCAAAATCCCCTCAATGCGTAATACCCCGATCTTGGGTTGACCCGCCTCTTTTCGCGGCCTACCATTACCGCCAATGGACGTCACGGCCCCCAGCATGATTGGCCAGACCGTGTCCCACTACCAGATCGTGGGAAGGCTCGGTGGCGGTGGCATGGGCATGGTGTACGACGCCATCGACACGCGTCTCGGCCGTCACGTTGCCCTGAAGTTTATTCCCGATGAGATGGTCCACGACCGCAAGTCGCTCGACCGCTTTCTCTGGGAAGCGCGCGCCGCCTCGCAACTGAATCATCCCGGCATCTGCACCATCCACGACATCGAAGACGTCGACGGCCATCCCTTCATCGTGATGGAGAAGCTGGATGGCGTGAGCCTCAAAGACCGCATGCGCGGCAAGCCGATGGATATAGAGGAGGTCCTCGACATTGGCGTTCAGATTGCCGACGCGCTGGCCGCCTGTCACGCCAAGGGAATCATCCATCGCGACATCAAGCCCGCCAACATCTTTATCACCAACAGCGGGCAAGCCAAGATACTCGACTTCGGGGTGGCTAAGCTGGCTCCCGGGTTGCGCGCGGGCGACGCAGCGCTCGAAGACCCACTCTCGGTCGCGGGAGACATTTTCGGCACCGCGGTTTATATGTCACCCGAACAGGCGCGCGGCGAAGAGCTCGATCCGCGCACCGACCTGTTCTCGCTGGGCGTGATGCTCTACCAGATGGCGACCGGCCAGCGTCCCTTCACCGGCAACAATGCGGCAACCACGCTCGAAGCCATCATGAACCGCAAGCCAGTGTCGCCGCTTAAGCTGAACTCGAACTTGCCGCCCGACCTGGAAGGCATTCTCGGCCGCGCCATGGAGAAAGACCGCGGCCATCGCTATCCGAACGCGCTGGCAATGAAGGGCGATCTGCAATCGCTCAAGCGCGAAACCGATGCCGGGTTGTCCACCAGCAAACGCCATGCGCCGCCCCTGCCCTACCGCATTTCCAGCAGCACGTTTCAGGGCTCAGGAAGACGGCAGCTTTACATTCTGCTGGGTGTGATCGCGTTGCTCCTCACGATTCTCATTCCCATGGGAGCCTGGTGGTTTAAGCAGCGGCCGGGAGCTCATCCCGGTAATACTGTCGCCGTGCTGCCCTTGCAGAATGTGAATAACGACGTCAGCGTCGACTTCCTGCGGTTCGCGCTGGCCGACGAAATCTCCAACGCGCTGACCTACACCCGCGCGCTGGATGTCCGGCCTTCTTCCGCGACCCGAAATTACACTGGCGCTGATGTGGACCCACGAAAAGCGGGTAGGGAACTGCGCGTCGCAACCCTGGTCACAGGACACTTCCTCAAGCAGGGTGATCAGTTGATGATCACCCTGGAGGCCATCGACACTGCTGATGACAAGCTGCTGTGGCAAACCAACCTGAACGCCCCGGCCAACGACCTCATCGCCGTACAATCAGCGATTGCTGCGCAAGTGAACCAGAAACTGCTTCCCGCGCTCGGCGGCGCCGGAGGCGTCATCAATACCAGCACTCGTCCTCGCGACCAGGTAGCCTACGACCTTTACCTGCACAGTCTCGCCCTGCCTCACGATCCCGCGCCTAATAAGGATGCCATCGTGGTGCTCGAACATGCCGTGCAGAGCGATCCGAACTATGCCCCTGCCTGGGAGGAGCTTGGCCTGCGCGAGTATTACGATTCCAGCTACTCCGATGGCGGCGAAGAGATGTTCCAGCGCTCCACCCAGGCTTACGAACGCGCCGTCGCGCTCGATCCCAATCGCATCGTTGCCGCCGGACAACTCATCACCAACCACGTTGAGCGTGGAGAGTTGGGTAAGGCTTACGAGTCGGCGCAGGCGTTGGTGCAGCGCCGTCCTGAGAGCGCGGAAGCCCATTTCGTGATGGGCTACGTCTACCGCTACGCTGGAATGTTGGAGCCAGCCACCAAGGAGTGCGACAAGGCGGTCTCACTCGATCCCGGCAACTACACCTTCCGCTCCTGTGCCTGGGCCTTCATGGATATGGGCAACACCAAGCGCGCTGCCGATTTCATCCACCTCGATGCCGGCTCGGAATGGGCCGCTTACGCTACACCCTCGTTGCTGTTGCGCGAGGGCAAGATCGAGGAAGCCCGAGAGGCCGTCACCAAGATGCCCGACACACCCCGCAACCATCGCGATCTGTTGGAGGCCTGCCTGGGTCTGCGGGCCGCATCGGAAGCCGACGACTTGGCCCGCCAGGCCGAAACCGCTCCTCCTGCCGAAGCGGACGCGGAGAACCTCTACTACCATGGGACGCTCTTTGCCGACTGCGGCAAAAAGCAGGCTGCGATCCGCCTCTTGCAGGCCGCGATCGACCAGAACTACTGCTCCTACACCAATCTGCAATTGGATCCAATGTTGCGCAAGGTGCGGCAAGCCCCCGGATTCGACAAGCTCCTCACCTCGGCAGAAGAGTGCCAGCGAGCTGTAAAAAGCCCTGAAAATGAAACCTCGGGCCCGTGAGGTTTCCGGATTTCGAACAAAACAAATACAGATTAGGGCTACTCCAATCTGCCGGCATTGGCATCTACTTCTAGCAGCAGATCAGCCCGCGTGCCCCAGTTACGTGCGGGTGCCCGCCCTTGCCGTAATGGTCTAGCTTCTACGGTTCGCGCTGGCCGCCCTCTTGTGTCATGCTCTCTGCGTGACAATTCTCCCGCCATTACTCGCCGTTAGTCCACTGACGTTGAAGTGTCCCTTCTGCGGGGCTGAACCAGGAGAGGATTGCAAGACCGCGCCTGGTGAACTCGCGATTGTGCACGTCGCTAGAATCCAAGCTGCTGCGGCAATGGATGTAACGGCCCACGAGTCCCGTAGGAAACAACGATAGCAAGCGGATGGTGGCCCCGATCGTATGAAATCCTCTGACAGCGGCGTGATTCGCCTTATCGCAGTCTTCAAACTTTTCAAGGCAGCCTTGCTGATCGCCGTTGGTGTTGGAGCATTCAAACTCCTCCACAAAGACGTCGCCGAAGTACTCGAGCATTGGATCGGGGTATTCCGGCTCGATCCGACAAATCGCTTTATCGATGCCGTCTTCGCCAAAGCCTCGAACCTGGATCCTGACTTGATCAAGAAGCTCGGCCTCGGAAGTTTTATCTATGCAGGACTGTTTCTGACCGAAGGTATCGGTCTATGGCTTCTCAAGCGCTGGGCGGAATGGCTCACTGTCATCATCACCAGCTCGCTGGTGCCTTTCGAGATTTACGAAATTCGCCGCCACGCCACGCCGGCCAAATTCGTGGTCTTGGCCATCAACATCGCCATCGTCGCGTATCTCATTTACCACGTTCGCCACAGCCGGACGGCTACTGCGGAAGCGACTGCTGCAAGGCGACCAGGTTCTGCGGAACCACGTGGATGAACCCTCGCCGCGGACTGTCGATATCGGCGATGAGAAGGAACGAGATCGCAACCACCAGCGGCAAGATGAACAGCATGACGCCTCTTGCGCTGCGCGCGCCATAACCCACCAGCAGATTCGAGCACACCGCGATCGCAATCATCAGCCCCCACGCCGACCCAGGAATACGGTTCCACCATGCAGCCTGTGTGTATCCCTGCGAGTTCAACACATCGTTCATGCCCGCAACTGCCAGGGCAATCACCGGTGTCGGTTGCGCCACCGCCGGAGCCTGCACTGCCGACCACATCTCCGATTGCAGCTTGCCTGTATCGGCATCGATCTGCATCAGCTCTTCGTGATTGCGCGTGCGGTAGAACCTGATCCGCAACTCAGTATATTTCCGAAGCTGGGCCCGCACCGTCGCCGCTTCGCTCGCCGGAAGCAGGTCCGCTCTCACGAACTCCGTACCAATCGCATTGGCCTCGGCTTCCTCGTAGTTCTTGCGCTGGTCGTAGCGGCTAATGGCCATCGAGAAACTGAATCCGATGATGAGCCCGAGCAACGTCAAGGTAGCTGTCTCGATCAGCCCGAAATCTTCCCGCAGTTCGTCTTTCATGGGCCGCCGCTGGCGGATGTAGAACCCCAACTGTGCCGCCAGCCACAACACGACGATCGAAAAGAAGAAGAAATAAAGGGGACGGTTCATTATGGAGCTTGTTCCAAGCATAGATTCAGCTTAACTTACGTAGCCTCAACCGAGAAGGACTCCTTACTGCAACGATCCGCCTTGTTCAACCACCAGCTTGTACGCCACGTAGTACTTGTAAATGTTGCTGACGTACTGCACGGTCACTTGCCCAACATTCTGCGAGACCAGCAACTCGACATTGCCGAACCATTTGTTGGGGTCCAACCCCTGTGCCGGCGCTCTCTTCCGCAGTTCCGCGATGCGATTGGGGCCCGCGTTATAAGCCGCGAAAGTCAGCAACAGCCGGTTCATCGGGTCAATCTCGGGATTGCTGAAATATTTCTCCGCGATGGAGTCCAGCAGCTTCACTCCGGCGTGAATATTGTTTTCCGCCGTCCCGATGTCGGGAATGCTGATGGGCGGCGCTGCCGCAGTCGACGGCTTGACCTGCATCACCCCAACTGCGCCCCCAGGACTTCTCGCCGCCTGGTTGAGTTGAGACTCTTGGTAGCCCTGCGCCACTACCATCAGGTAATCGAAGCCATATTGCGAGGAATACGTCTTGAAGAAGTTCGCCAGCTCATTGAATTTCTTGATCTGCTCGTCATTGGTCGGATTCGTGATCCACTGATTGCTCTCCAGGTATCGCCGCATCAGCGTGTTACCGAACGACGTTCCGGCGGCGTGCGTCTTGACGAATTCATCCACCAGCTCTTTGAACTTCGGATTGTTCTTGCGAACCGCCCATGCGAGGTCCTCCTGGTTCGCAATCACGATCTCGGGGTGAGGAGTGATGTTGTGAAAAACGCTGGCCCACAGCTTCGCGCGTTCCGTGATGGTGACGGTCGCCGGAAGTATGCCGGCGTTCACCATCTCCATCAGGTCCTCGTCCAGCAGGTTCTTGTCGGCGCTCTCAATCAGGATGGGCGGCTTGCCTTGCTTCCGTAATAAGTCGTTTACCTTTTCCAGATTCCCGTAGTACGTGGCGACGGGATTAACGAAGACTCTCTTCCCTCCCAAATCTTGCAACGACGACACCGGACCGAAATCCTTACCCGTAACCAGAATCTGTTTCACGTCAGTTTGGATCGGCAACGAGAAAGCGACCTGCTGCGCGCGCTCGGGAGTCATCGCCACCGGGTACGCGATCAGATCGCCGATGCCTTCGTTCAAGTACGATTCAAGCTGATCGGGCCGCACCGGAATAAACGTAACCTGAATGTGCTGGCTGGTGCGCAGTTTTTGGTTGACGAACTGCTCGAAGTATTGCAGTGCCTCGTAAAAAATGCCCTCCGGCTTTCCATCAACGTAGAAGAAACCCGAGCGGCTATACAAGACGAGGGCCCGAATGCTCCTCCGCTTCGCCATCTCATCCAGATCGCCGGTATGGCGCGAGAAGTTCAGCGGCAACCCGCTGACACCGGACTGCTCTCCAGTCATGTTCGCTGCAGAGGCAGGGGCATTCGTTGACTGCGTTTGGGCCGCAGTAGTCACGCAGACGCTTGCCAGCAGAAGTGGCAGCCACAGGCCGTGCCACGCGTTTCGTCGATCGTAGATACCGATTAAGGACAAGCTGAGCTTCATCTTCCGCCACAGCCGGGTGCCCCGTTCTACGATTCGCGAAGCGAAGCGTAGGGCGGGGTCTTCGCGTACCGTCGTCTCCCAACAAGTCAGCGCGCGCGGGTCGATTCCCAACACGCGCTGCTGGTCCGTTACTGGGTTACCGCTTTAGCTGTGGCCTTGCTGGCTTCTTTGATCGCGACGGCGGTTTTCTCCCCGCCCTTCTCCGTGTACTTGACCGTGACCTTGGTGCCTTCCTTAGCTCCGTCGTACGTGGCCGCGCTGGCGTCCGCGACGCCCTTGCCCGCGTCCTTGGCACCTGTAACCGTCGTCTGGTCTGTCCACTTGATGGTGTGTTCCGTGCCGTCCGAGGTCTTGACCACCATCGTCTTGGCGCCCTTGTCGACACTCTTCACGATGCCGCTAACCGCATGCACTACGTCTTCCGCCAGCGCACCTTGCCAGGCGACAGCCAGAACCAGCACCAACATGCTGGCCAGCAATACGTTGGACCGCTTTGGGTGAAGCATCTTGCCATTCTCCTTTTAGATTTGTCGTGCCCCGATAATTCCGCTTGCACGAGGCACCATTCTAGAGCCAAGACGCCTTGTCGGCCACCCGCCTTCTCGCGGACTTCGCCTCTGAAAGGCCTTCAGATTACTTCTTCGGCGGAGGAGCCTGCTGTTCCTGCTCCAGTTGTTTCAGCTTCATCTCCATCATCATTTTCGCCTGCTCCTTGGTGAACTTGGGGAACAGGAACGCAATCTGCAGCCGCATGGTCCATGACGAAGTTCCCACCGGATAGGCCGCGTTGCCGTAAAACGTCGCCGAAATGTTCACTGGCTGGAAGCCCAGCTTCATGATTCTGCCCACGCCGCCTCCGAACGGCACCGTCCACACATTGCCGCTGCTGGCCCTCCAGTCGGCCGTGATGATCGGTGACACCGTAAGGTACCAGCCCTTCTTCAGGTTGTAGTTGATGAAGTACTGCAACAGCATCTGATTGACCGGCGCGCGTCCGCTCTCGCCCGCTACCGACCACACGTTGTTGATCAGCGCGCCAATCGTCCAATGGTCGGGCTGCCACAATGCGACGAACGAACGACAGCCCGATGCTGAACTGACCGTGTCCCAGAATCGTGTTCGTGGCCGTGGGTATCACAAACACTGGACCCGCGCCCCAGATCACCTTGCCCGGGGTTTGGCGGGCGACAGGAAGAACGTTGGATTCATGTCGCCCAGTCCGTACTCCCCGCCCGTGTTCTGGTTCGGATATGGCTGCCCACAATCGGCTGAATGATGCGGGAGATAAGCATCCAGTTCTTGCCGAGATGGGTGGGTTATGACCGGCTGAATGTTCAGCACATCCTGATCGCGGTGTAAGGGCCATAGCCGAAATTGGTGTTGTTCTGCAGGGGAACGCTGATCAGGTTGGCCACCGGATTCTGCGTCGCCTTCTGCAACGCTTCCGCCTGTGACTCTTCATCGGGAGCGGCTGTCGTGTCTGCCGTAGCGGCAGGCTTCACCTGCGCAGCGGGATCAGGTTTGTCCTGCGTAAATGC
>Ga0070766_10000060_pt1 | contig 40277 bp, 40 predicted proteins | sample HubBroMetageWFT6_FD_69782 | JGI IMG/M metagenome (GOLD analysis project Ga0070766, IMG submission 69782) | Warmed and freeze-thawed soil microbial communities from the Hubbard Brook experimental Forest, New Hampshire - Hubbard Brook CCASE Soil... | ecosystem: Environmental > Terrestrial > Soil...
AGAACCAGAACCCATTGTTTCTGCCGGGCATCTCGCTTGATCCGTCGATCGCGGCGACGACCGACATGGCGACCGCGATCGCCGCCGCCGACGCAGCGCTGCTCGTCGTGCCGGCGCAATTCCTGCGCGGCATCCTCACTCGGCTCGCGGCCCAGCTACCGGCAGCCATGCCATTGCTGCTCTGTGCGAAGGGGATCGAGACCGAATCGCTGCGGACGATGTCCGAGCTTGCCGGCGAAATCGTCCCGAAATCGCCGGTCGCGGTGCTCTCGGGCCCCAGCTTTGCCGCCGAGGTGGCTCGCGGGCTGCCGACCGCGGTCACCATCGCCAGCCGCGATGCGGATCTCGCCCGCAGCTTCATGGCCGCGCTCGGCACAGACCGTTTTCGGCCCTACTTGTCGCGGGACCCGATCGGTGCCGAGATCGGCGGGGCGGTCAAGAACGTGATGGCGATTGCCTGCGGCGTCGTCGAGGGACGCGGGCTTGGCGACAACGCCAGGGCAGCGCTGATCACCCGCGGCCTTGCCGAGATGGTACGCCTCGGCGAAGCTATGGGTGCGCAGGCCGAAACCTTCCGTGGCTTGTCGGGACTAGGCGACCTGGTGCTGACCTGCACTGCCCGACAATCGCGCAACCACGCGCTGGGGCTGGCCCTCGGCCGTGGCGACAGCCTCGAATCCGCGCTCGCCGCGCGGCAACCCTCTGTCGTCGAAGGGGTCGCGACCGCCGCAGCGGTGGCGCGACTGGCATCGCGGCTCGGAATCGAGATGCCGATCACATCGGCCGTTGATGGTATGCTGCACCGCGGCATTGCAATAGACGCGGCGATCGAGGCGCTTCTCAACCGACCCTGGCGCAGCGAATGACCCATACATGCACGGTTTCGCTGGAGGCGGCGCAAAGGCCTTTTCCGGGGGACGGCAAAGCCAATATCATACAGGGGCGAGCACCGCCCACCGGCCCGGATCGAGATGAGCGACAACGGACGACGCGGCGAGGAAGGACCCGGCACAGGCGTAATCGTCAAGGCCAAGCCGAAGACGAAGAAGCCGTCGATGTACAAGGTGTTGATGTTGAACGACGACTACACGCCGATGGAGTTCGTCGTTCACATCCTCGAACGGTTCTTCAACAAGAATCGCCAGGAGGCGACGCGTATCATGCTGCATGTGCATAAGCGCGGGGTCGGTATCTGCGGCGTGTATACCTACGAGGTCGCCGAAACCAAGGTGACGCAGGTCATGGATTTTGCGCGGCAGCACCAACATCCGCTGCAGTGTACGTTGGAAAAAGATTAGCCAGTCATCGGCAGGAAGGGCGCAGTCGTGCTCTCACGGAACCTAGAGAAATCGTTGCATCGAGCCTTGGCGCACGCTAACGAGCGGCGGCACGAATACGCCACGCTTGAGCATCTGTTGCTGGCGCTGACCGAGGACCAGGACGCGATTGCTGTGCTTCGCGCCTGCAGCGTCGATGTCGACCGGCTGCGCCGCGAGGTGCTTGCCTATGTCGACAACGAGCTGACCAACCTCGTCTCCAACAATGGCGAAGACGCCAAGCCCACCGCGAGCTTCCAGCGCGTGTTGCAGCGAGCCGCGATCCACGTCCAATCCTCAGGGCGTGAGGAAGTGACGGGCGCCAACGTTCTGGTCGCGATGTTCGCCGAGCGCGAGAGCCACGCGGTTTATTTCCTGCAAGAGCAGGACATGACGCGCTTCGACGCGGTTAATTATATCTCGCACGGCATTGCCAAGGCGCCGGGCCGCTCGGAGACGCGGCGCGTGCAGGGCGCGGAGGAGGAAGAGCGCGGCGAGAAAGGGCAGAAGCGCAGCCACGACGCCCTAGACGCCTACTGCGTCAACCTGAACAAGAAAGCCAAGAACGGCAAGATCGACCCGCTGATCGGGCGCGAAGCCGAGGTCGAGCGCACAATTCAGATTCTGTGTCGGCGCTCGAAGAACAACCCGCTCTATGTCGGCGACCCCGGAGTCGGCAAGACCGCGATCGCCGAGGGCCTTGCCCGCCGCATCGTCGGCCGCGAGGTGCCCGAGGTCCTGCTCAACGCCACAATCTACGCGCTCGACATGGGCGCGCTGTTGGCGGGCACCCGCTACCGCGGCGATTTCGAGGAGCGGCTAAAAGCGGTCCTCGCCGAACTCGAGGCGCAGCCCGGGACGATCCTGTTCATCGACGAGATCCACACCGTGATCGGCGCCGGCGCGACGTCGGGCGGGGCAATGGACGCGTCCAACCTGTTGAAGCCAGCGCTCGCCAGCGGCGTCATCCGCTGCATCGGCTCGACAACCTACAAGGAATACCGCAACTACTTTGAGAAGGATCGGGCACTCGTCCGGCGGTTCCAGAAGATTGACGTCAACGAACCGACCATCGAGGATTCGATCAAGATCCTGCGCGGCCTCAAACCCTATTACGAGCGCCACCACAAGGTCCGCTACACCTCGGAGGCGATCAAGGCGGCGGTCGAGCTGTCGCACCGCTACATCGGCGACCGCAAATTGCCGGACAAGGCGATCGACGTAATCGACGAGACCGGTGCGGCGCAGATGCTGGTCCCGGAGAACCGTCGGCGCAAGACGATCACCGCCAAGGAAGTCGAGGCCTGCATCGCGACGATGGCGCGGATCCCGCCGAAGAGCGTGTCGCGCGATGACCGGGAGGTGTTGAAGAATCTCGATCGCGACCTCAAGACCATGGTGTTTGGCCAGGACACCGCGATCGAGGCCCTGGTCTCGGCCATCAAGCTTGCCCGCGCCGGCTTGCGCGACGCCGAAAAGCCGATCGGCTCCTACCTGTTCTCCGGTCCGACCGGCGTCGGCAAAACGGAAGTCGCGCGCCAGCTCGCGCGCACGATGGGCATCGAGATCACCCGCTTCGACATGTCGGAATATATGGAGCGCCATACGGTCTCTCGTCTGATCGGTGCCCCGCCGGGCTATGTCGGGTTCGACCAGGGTGGCCTGTTGACCGACGCGATCGATCAGCACCCGCACAGCGTGCTGCTGCTCGACGAGATCGAGAAAGCGCACCCTGATCTGTTCAACATCCTGCTGCAGGTCATGGATTACGGCAAACTGACCGATCACAACGGCAAGAACGTCGATTTCCGCAACGTTATCTTGATTATGACGACCAATGCGGGCGCTTCGGATATGGCCAAGCCGGCAATCGGCTTCGGCAGCGGTGTCCGCGAGGGCGATGACCACGAGGCGATCAACCGGATGTTCACGCCCGAGTTCCGCAACCGTCTCGACGCGGTGATTTCGTTCGCGGCGCTGGCGCCGGAGACGATCGGACGCGTGGTCGACAAGTTCGTCCTGCAGCTGGAGGAGCAGCTCGCCGACCGCAACGTCACGATCGAGCTCGAGACGGCGGCGCGCGACTGGCTCGGGACCAAGGGCTATGACCCGCTCTACGGCGCCCGGCCACTGGCCCGGATCATCCAGGAGCACATAAAGAAGCCGCTCGCCGAAGAATTGCTGTTTGGAAAGCTCGCGAAGGGCGGAACCGTCCATGTTTCGGTCGACAAGGAGGCTGACAAACTCGCCTTCGCCTTCGAGCCGCGGCCTCCGGCAAGCCCGGCAACACCGAAGGAAGCCGAGCTCGTCGAATAGAGCAACGACCGTTTATTGGCGACGGCGGTGAAGCGGGGGATCGATTCCCGCGGCAAAATTGCGCGCGTCTACGCGCTGCTGACCGCCGCGAACGTGATCGCCTGGGTCTGGGCTCTGGCCGCATTCCAGGCTTATCCGCTCTTGCTCGGCACCGCCCTGCTTGCGTATGGGCTCGGCCTGCGGCACGCGGTCGACGCGGACCATATCGCGGCCATCGACAACGTCACCCGCAGGCTGATGCATGACGGCCAGCGGTCGGTCGCGGTCGGCTTCTTTTTTGCGCTGGGTCATTCGACCTTCGTAACCGCCGCGGCCATCGTGATCGCTGCGACCGCCGGCACGCTGCTGCACTCCTCTCCCGGCATCGTGGAGGCTGGAGGCGTTATAGGTACGGCGATTTCGGCGTTGTTTTTATTCGCGATCGCCGGAGCCAATGCCACTGTCTTCGCCGGGCTCTGGCGGCTCTTCCGTCAAGTAAAGCGTGGCGGCAGCGACGACGCACGACAGCTGGGACCCGCCGCGGCGGGTTGTAGCCTGTTCGGAAACTTGCTCGGCCGCGTGCTTCGGCTCGTGTCACGCAGCTGGCATATGTACCCGCTGGGCATGTTATTCGCGCTCGGCTTCGACACGGCGAGCGAGATCGGGGTACTCGGCATCGCCGCCGCCGAGGCGGTAAAGGGCATGCCGATCTGGTCGATCCTGGTGTTTCCCGCGCTGTTCACCGCCGGGATGACGCTAATCGACACCACCGACGGCGTGCTGATGCTAGGGGCCTACAGCTGGGCATTCGCCGACCCTCGGCGCACGCTCGTCTACAATCTGACGATGACCGGGCTTTCCGTCGCCGTGGCGCTCCTCGTCGGCGCCATCGAAGTGCTGGGGCTCACCGCCGAACACCTTGGTGTCGCCGCTGGGTTCCGGGGTGTGTTGGCTCTCGCCAGCGAGAATCTCGGGACGATCGGCGGGATCATTGTCGCTTCGTTCGCCGCGACCTGGATCGTGTCGCTGGTGATCGGTCGGATGAGGACGGTATAGCTAAGCTGCCGCGGCCTGCATTCGCTGTCGACGCAACACCCGGCCCGGACGCTCGCCCGTCGACTGGCCCTCCGACCATACCGGGCGACCGTTGACGAAAACATGGGCAATGCCGGCGGCCGGGAGCGTCGGCTCGGCGAAGCTGGCGCAGTCGATCACCGTCTGCGGATCGAAGATCGCGAGATCGGCGTAGCTGCCTTCGGCAACCTCGCCGCGGCCCTTGAGCCCGAACCGCGCCGCCGAGAGCCCGGTCATCTTGCGCACTGCCGTCTCCAGATCGAACAGGCCAAGCTCGCGGCAGTAATGCCCGAGCACCCGTGGGAAGGTTCCCCACAGCCGCGGATGCGGATGCACGTCGTGCGGCAGCCCGTCCGAGCCGATCATCGTCGGCGGGAAAGCGAGCACCCGCTGTACGTCGGCCTCATCCATCGTCCAGTAGATCGCGCCGGCGGGCTGCAATCGCTCGGCCGCTTCCAGGATGCCGACGCCCCAGTCCCGGGCGATGTCAGCAAGCTCGCGGCCGGCCTGCTCAGGCGCCGATTTCGACCAGGTAATCAGCACCTTGAGGGCTTCTTCGATGCGCTGCGTACGCAGCACCGTCGACGAGGCAATGTAGGGATAGGCATCGAGTCCGATCTCCTGCCCCCTCATCGCCGCCTGGATCTTCGGCAAGGTCTCGGCGGTGCGTCCGAAATTGGCAACCCCGGTCGTCTTGTGATGCGAGATCACCACCGGCACTTCGGCCGCGCGTCCCGCGGCGAAACTTTCGTCGAGGCTGTCAAACACATGCTCGGCCTCGTCGCGCATATGCGTCGTGTAGACCGCCCCCGCCGGCCGCAAGAGCGATGCCAGCGCCTCGATCTCGGCCGAAGGGGCATGAAACGCCGGAGCGTAGAACAGGCCGGAGGACATGCCGATCGCCCCGGCATCGAGGGCTTCCTGTAGACGCTCCTGCATCCCTGCGATCTCGCTCGCGCGGGCCGGACGCTCGAAATCGGGCATAGTGCCGACACGCAGCGTCGAATGGCCGACCAGACATGCCGCGTTGATCGCCGGCGGTATCCGGTCAAGCGCTGCCAGATAGTCGGAAAAGCGCGGATAAGCATAATCGGCAGTCTCGCCGATCAGATCGAGCGGCGGCGGCGGGGCGCCGTTGAGCGCCAGCGGCGCAAGGCTGATGCCGCAATTGCCGGTAACAACGGTGGTGACGCCTTGGCTGGCCTTCGCCGCCATCTCCGGTGAGGCGAACAGCGCCCGGTCGTCATGCGTGTGCACGTCGATGAAGCCTGGCGCCACTACCAGACCCTCGATATCGATCTCACGCGCGCCCTGTGCCTTCGATACCTCGCCGACCGCGGAAATGCGGTCGCCGGCGATCGCGACATCGGCGCGAAAGCGCGGTGCGCCAGTGCCGTCGACTACCGTGCCACCGCGCAGGATCCAGTCGGTCATCGCAAAGCCCTCATTTCGGAAGCGCATGTATCGCTGCTATGTTGCGGTAACCTATCGGCTTTCGGCGGCGGGGCGAAGTGCGCTGCCGCCGCAGCCAAAGGGTTGCCGCGGAGGCCGAGATGAACTTGGAGAGTCCGATCGAGCGGCTGCGCGTCGAACTCGACGCGCGCGGCTACGATATCCTCATCGGTCCGCGTTTGATCGCGCGCGCCGGCAGGGAAATCCGCCCGTTGATGCGCGGGCGCCAAGCCGTCATCGTCACAGATGAGATTGTCGCTCGCCATCAGCTGGCGCCGCTCCAAGCCAGCCTGTCGGACGCCGATATCGCCCACCACAGCGTGGTGCTGCCGCCCGGCGAAAGTACCAAGGACCTCGCTCATTTCGGCCAGCTTGTCGACGACATTCTCGCCCGCGGGATCGAGCGCGGCACGATGCTGGTCGCGCTGGGCGGAGGAGTGGTCGGCGACATCGCCGGCTTTGCCGCGGCCACATTGCTGCGCGGTATCGATTTCGTGCAGATTCCGACGACCCTCTTGGCGCAGGTAGACAGCTCGGTCGGCGGCAAGACGGCGATCAACACCGCCGCAGGCAAGAACCTGCTCGGCGCCTTCTACCAGCCTCGTCTCGTCCTCGCCGATACCGCGACCCTCGCCACCCTGCCGGGCCGCGAGCTGCGCGCCGGCTATGCCGAGATCGTCAAATACGGATTGATCCGCGACGCCGGATTTTTCGATTGGCTCGAAGCCAATCGAGATGCGGTATGCGATCTTGAGCCAGCAGCATTGACACACGCCATTACCATGAGCTGCCGCATGAAGGCGGCGATCGTCGCCGCCGACGAACGCGAGGCCGGCGACCGCGAGCTGCTGAATTTCGGCCACACCTTCGGCCATGCGCTGGAAGCCGAGACCGGCTTCGGCGATAGGCTGCTGCATGGCGAGGCGGTGGCGTTGGGCATGGTCCTCGCCTTCGATTTTGCCGTGCGCCTCGGCATCGGATCGGGGCAGGACGCGCATCGTGTCCGGCGCCATCTGGCCGCCGGCGGGTTGCCGACCGAGCTTGCTGCCATCGGGCTCTCCGGGCGTGACGCAGACCGGTTCCTAGCGCATATGGGCAAGGACAAGAAGGTCCGCGACGGCCGGATCGCGCTGATTCTGCCCCGGCGGATTGGCGATGCGTACGTCACGCGCGACGTGCCGGCGGAGACGTTGCGCGAGTTTCTGGCCGGTACCGCGTGAGGCCGCAGTGGCCTCGGCGCCGATTAGATGGGGAACCGCGTCGTCTGCGCGGCCGATCGCGCTGCCTCGCGCGCTGCTGCCGTGCGGTAGAAATTGACGATATAGACCCGGATCGCAGCGGTCAGGCTTGACGCGCTGCGTTCCCGGTCGATTTGCGTCACCACATCATGCACCGTGCGTTCCTGGCGCCGGGCGATGTCCTGTAGCGCCTCCCACATCACCGGCTCGAGACGGACGCTAGTGCGCCGACCGGCCACGACGACGTTGTGGATGACGAGAGACGATATGGGAGCGGCTCCGCCACGCGGCGATCGACGCGGCAATCCGGCTGGCATAGCCGGAGTCTACTCGGCAGCCAGCGGAATGCAACCAAAACGGGCGCTACGTTATTATGGCGCTCAATAAGTTGTATTTAGGCTTGTGATACGGGGCGTACGTTAAGATCTATTCAACCTTGCTCCTCATCGGGCGCAACCGTCGTCAGCGACAGCGCGTGAACACCGCCCGCGAGTTCCTTGGCGAGAGTCTCATACACGAGGCGCTGCCGCGCCACCCGGTTGAGCCCAGCAAATGCGGCGGAGACAATAGTCACGGCAAAGTGGGTTTCGCCTTCTGGCCGGGCGCCGGCATGGCCGGCATGTCGGTGCGACTCGTCGAGCACGATTAGGCGGGTCGGCGCGAGGCGGTCGGTCAATTTTACGCGAATCGTCTCGGCGACGCTCATTGCCGGCCGGCTCCTTCCACGACCCCGCCATCCTGCAGCACGGCTGCTGCTGCGAGGAATCCCGCCAGATCGTCGACGAGATGGTGGATGTAGTCGCTGTCGGCCCCAGCCGCGGCCCAATCGAGCCCGTTGCGGACCCAGGCCGTGGTCATGCCGAGCTCGGCCGCAGGCGCGAGATTGCGGGCGATGTCCTCCACCATGACGGCGGTTGCGGGCCCAACCGCGTGCCGTCGCAGCAGCAGCCGATAACCCGCGAGCGCCGGTTTCGGCTCGAAATCGGCAGCGACGATATCGACGATTCCGCAGAACGAATCGCTAACACCGAGATGGTCGAGCAGACGCTGGGCGTGCCGCACCGAGCCGTTGGTGTGGACGATTTTGCGGCCGCGCAGCTTTCCCAGTGCGGTCACCAGCGCCGGATCGGCCGGCACGCAGGCCAGGTCAACGTCATGCACAAAGGCAAGAAACTCATGCGGGTCGATCCGGTCGACGGTCATCAATCCACTCAAGGTCGTGCCGTATTCACGAAAATAGGTGCGGCGCAGTTCGGCCGCGGCCTCGGGTGACAGGGAAAGCCGGTTGCAGATGAACGCGTTCATCCGCTGCTGCACCTGATCGAACAGCCGGCAGGAAGCCGGGTAGAGCGTGTTGTCGAGATCGAAGATCCAGGTCTCGACTTTGCCGAGCGGGCAGCCTTCCCGCCGTGTCGTGTATGCCATCCTTGCTATTTCTCGCTCAACCGCCGCGGATCAGCGTGCCGGCGCCTTCGGTAAACAATTCGAGCAGGATCGCGTGAGGCACACGGCCGTCGACAATGACAGCCGCCTCGACCCCGCCCTCGACCGCGCTGAGACAAGTCTCAACCTTGGGAATCATGCCGCCCGAGATCGTACCGTCGGCGATCAGCCGCCGGGCCTCGGCGGCGGTCAGTTCCGAGATAAGCCGCTTATCGGCGTCGAGCACGCCCGGCACATCGGTCAGCAGTAGAAACCGACTCGCCTTGACCGCAGCGGCGACCGCGCCGGCGACGGTATCGGCATTGATATTGTAGGTCTCGCCGCCGGCGCCCACACCGATCGGGGCGATCACCGGGATCATGTCGGATTCGCGAAACGTCGCGAGCACCCGTTCCTCGACATGCTCGGGCTCCCCAACAAAACCGAGATCGGCTCCGTTGCGCCTGAGCTTGCGGGCGCGAATGAGGCTGCCGTCCTTGCCGCTGAGGCCGATCGCGCAACCGCCGGCGCTGTTGATCGCGGTGACGAGTTGCTTGTTGATGGTGCCAGCAAGCACCATTTCGACGACTTCCATCGTCTCGCGGTCGGTGACCCGAAGGCCGTCGACAAAGTTGCTCTTGATGTCGAGCCGCTGCAGCATCTGGCCGATCTGAGGACCGCCACCATGCACGACGATCGGATTGATGCCGACCTGCTTCAAGAGGACGATATCGCGCGCGAAGGTGTCCTCCGCGCCAGGGTCGCCCCCCGAGGAGCTCATCGCATGGCCGCCGTATTTGACCAGGATCGTCTGGCCGGCGTGACGGCGCAGAAAGGGCAGAGCCTGGGCCAGCACCGTCGCCTTTAAGGTCGGGTCCGCTGCGGCTGCCAAGGCTTCGATCTGGGAGGGCGCGGGTGACGTCATGAGCGCGCGCACTCTATCGCGGCGGACCCGGCATTGCCACTTCGGCAAAGCCGGCGAGGGTTGCACGCAAGGCGGCGATGCCCCGCCCTTTTTCGGCGCTGGTCAGGTGAATTTCCGGATGCGCGGCGCTGTGCCGGGCCAATTCGGCCGCGACCGTCTCGACTCCAGCCGAAAGCGCGTCCGGGCCGAGCTTGTCGGTCTTGGTCAGCACTACCTGGTATGACAGTCCGGCGGCATCGCAGAGCCGCATGACCGGGAGGTCCGCCTCCTTGAGGCCGTGACGCGAATCGACCAGCAGACAAACGCGGCGCAGGCTCGCGCGTCCGTGCAGGTACTCCTGTACCAGCCGGGTCCAAGCCTTGATCGCGCTCTTCGAGGCTTCGGCATAGCCGTAGCCCGGCAGGTCGACCAGCATCAACCGGTTGTCGAGCGCGAAAAAATTGAGCTGCCGGGTCCGGCCCGGCGTGTTCGAGGTGCGCGCCAGCGTGCGCCGTCCGGTCAGTGCGTTGACCAGGCTCGATTTGCCGACATTGGAGCGGCCGAGAAACGCCACTTCGGGCAGGCACTCCGGCGGCAATGCCGACGGCTCGGCAGCGCCTGCGACAAAGCGGCAGTCGCGCGCGAACAGGAGGCGCCCGGCTTCAAGCAATTCCGGCTCGATCTCCCGGGCTGGATAGATGTCCTCCGCAGGGGGTCCGCTCAGGCCGCGCCCGCACGATGCATGATGACCCATTGCTGGGTGATGCTGAGGAGATTGTTCCATGCCCAATAGATCACGAGCCCGGCCGGGAAAGCCGACAGCATGTAGGTGAACACGATCGGCAAAAACATGAACATGCGCGCCTGCACCGGGTCGACCGGCTGCGGGTTCAGCTTTTGCTGCAGAAACATCGTCACGCCCATGATCAGCGGCCAGGCACCGATCATCAGCATCGTCGGCGGCGCGAAGGGTAACAGCCCGAACAGGTTTGCGAAGGAGGTCGGATCAGGCGCTGAGAGATCGTGAATCCAGCCGAAAAACGGCGCGTGACGCATCTCGATCGTGACGAACAGCACCTTGTACAGCGAGAAGAATACCGGGATCTGGATCACGATCGGCAGGCAGCCGGCCAGCGGGTTGGCGCCGACCCGCTTATACATCGCCATGATTTCCTGCTGCTGGCGCGCCTTGTCGTCGGGGAAGCGCTCGCGGATCTTCTGCATCTCCGGCTGCAGCAGCTTCATCTTGCTCATCGCCTTGTAGGATTTATTGGCGAGAGGAAAGAACAGCAGCTTGATGATCAAGGTAAGCAGCAGGATGGCCAGCCCGAAATTGCCCAGGATTCCGTAAAAGAATTGCAGTGCCAGGAAAATCGGCTTGGTTAGGAAATAAAACCAGCCGAAATCGATGGCGAGATCGAAATGCGGGATGCCCGAGGCGGCATAGGCATCGAGCAGGTTAACTTCCTTGGCGCCGGCAAAGAACCGGGTGGAAGTCGACGCCGTGCCATCCGCCGGAATCGTAACCGAAGAGCCTAGAAAATCGCTTTGGTAGCGGTCGACGCCATTTTCGAGTTGATGGGTAAGGCGCGCCTTGATTTCCTCCTTCTGGTCCGGAACGAGCGCTGTCAGCCAGTATTTGTCGGTAAAGCCGAGCCAACCGCCGGTCGAGGTGAAATCGTCGGGCTTGTCCGGGCTCAGCGCGCTGTACTTAACCTCGCGCAGCGATCCACCCAACTCGCCGATCAGCCCCTCGTGCAGGATGTAATAGCCGGAGACATGCGGCGTTCCGGTGCGGCTGATGAGACTATAAGGCAGGAGGCTGACGGGTGCATTGCCGGCGTTGCGCACTGAGTCGCGCACCGTGAACATGTAATTCTCGTCGACCGAGATCACTCGGGTGAAGACGAGCCCCGCACCATTGTCCCAGGTCAGGGTTAACGGGGAATTGGGGGTCAATGTCCCGTCTGAAGCCGTCCAGCGCGTGTCCGGCCCCGGCACCTTGAGACCCGACGTTCCGGCGACCCAGCCGAACTCGGCGAAGTAGGGCTCCTTCGTCCCGGTTGGCCAGAGCAACACGACCTCCGGGCTATGCGGATCAGTGGTCTCGTGATAGGTGGCGAGGGTCAAATCGTCGATACGGCCGCCGGTCAGCGCGACCGAGCCATGCAGGCGCGGCGTGTCGATCTTGATCCGCGGCTGCTCGGCAATGGCCTGCTCGCGCGTCTCCGCGGCTGGAGCGGCGCCGGCTACCGTGGCCCCGGGCGCGGGTACATTGCCAGGCGTGGCGGTCCCCGGAGCGGTGGAACCCGGCACGTTAGCGCCGGGAGCCGGAGCGGGGACTGTCTGCGTCGGCACAGCCGGTGTGGGAGGCGGTGGCGGCCGCAGTTTCTCGAACAGGTATTGGAACCCGATCAGAATCCCGACCGAGACGACGATTGCGAGCAGAAGGTTGCGTTGTTCCATTGCGGTCGGGGAAGGCCTGCCGGTTCAGCGGCTGTGGTCGGAGGGAACGGGGTCGTAGCCGCTGCCGCCCCAAGGGTGACAGCGCAGCAGCCGGCGCAGCGCCAGCCATAAGCCGTGCCCTGGGCCATGCCGCAGAACGGCTTCGGCCGCGTAATGCGAGCAGCTGGGATAGAAGCGGCAGGATGGCGGCAGGATCGGCGCAACCAACAGCTGATAGGCGCGAATCATGATCCTGATCGCCAAACCCAGCCCGCCGCTCAAGCGAGCCGGAAATCGATCAAGATCGCGGCTGAAATTCATCTCATATATCCTCGCCGCGTCGTGGCCCGTCTCCGCCCAACGGGTGATCGACCGGCAGTCGACCGACTTGGCGCAGCGCCGTTTCGAGATCGACCACGAGCTCCGCATACGCCCGATCGCCGATCGTGGACCGAGCGACGATGACGTAATCGGTACCCGGCTTTCCGCTGCGCGTCAGCACCTCGGCGGCAACCGCACGCAATCGCCGCTTGGCCCGATTGCGAATCACCGCATTACCGACCTTTCGGCTTGCGGTAAAGCCGACCCGTATCGCCTCACCACCATCAGCCTCGGCCGGACAGCGTACGGCCTGCAGGATGAACCCCGCTCGCACAGCCCGGCGGCCTTTGGCGGCAACACGAAGAAAATCGGCTCGGTTCTTCAGCCTTACAAGGCCGCTCGCCATCAATATCCCCATCGCGGCAAGCGAGCGCGCTTCTTGCCGCGCGCGGGACACCGCGTCGGCGCAGCCGAGGCCTCAGGCGGAGAGACGCTTGCGGCCCTTCGCGCGGCGCGCCGACAGCACCCGGCGACCGCCCGGGGTCGCCATTCGCGCACGAAAGCCGTGGCGACGCTTGCGGACGAGCTGGCTCGGCTGGTAAGTGCGCTTCACGGCGCCGGCTCCAACGAATACTGCCTTGATTGGGCGGAGGCCGCTATATAGGGGAGCGACCCCGGCAAGTCAACGAAGGCCGGGTCGCTGTCGCGTGTCAGTGATGGACGACAACGGGGGAGCACGATCGCGTGACCGACCAAGCCATTATCGCCGCGGCCGACGAGATCGCACGGCGCTGGGCGGCGCCCGAGTCGGGATCGATCCGGCCCGGCAGCGAGCGGCACAAATCCTTGTTCTGCCGGATGCTGCTCGACACGCACAACCCGTACAAGCCGGCGGTGATCGATTGGCCGCGGCTCGACAGCGAGGCACGCGATCGACTCGTCAGCCTGCCGATCTGGGATATCGCGGTGCAGACTGAGGGGAAGGCAAAGACGCGCGTCCTCAGCTATGCCGATACAATCGCCGATCCGTTGTTGCGCGAAGCCATCGCGCTCGACGGCTTCGAGGAAGGCCGCCACAAAGAGGTGCTGTCGAAGCTCGTCGCGGCCTACGGCATCCGCCTCGCGCCCGAGCCGGAGTACCTTCGCCCCCGCTATCCCGAATGGGCCTTCATGGTCACCGGCTTCAGCGAGTGCATCGACAGCTTCTTCGCCTTCGGCCTGTTCGCGGTCGCCAGGCAATCGCAGTTTTTTCCGCCTGACTTGATCGAAACCTTCGAGCCGGTGATGCAGGAGGAAGCTCGCCACATACTGTTCTTCGTGAACTGGGTAGCCTGGCATCGCCGCAACCTTCCCTGGTGGCGGGTGCCGTGGTTCTGGTGCATGATCGCGGCGGTGTGGATCCGGCTGGTGCGCGAGCGCATCGGCCTAGCCCGCGGCGTCGGCGCCGACAAGAACGAGACGCCACAGGACAACAACTTCACGCTGACCGGCAGCAAGGTGGTCAGCGATATAGATCTGTCGGTGGCGGCGATCCTCGACATGTGCCTTGCGGAAAACGACCGGCGCATGGCCGGTTACGACCCCCGCCTGCTGCGGCCGATGTTCGTGCCGCGCCTCGTACGTCTGGCTCGCCGGTTTCTGCGCGATCCGCAGCCTAAGGGGGAGACGATTTCCGGGTGAATGCGGTCACCGGGGCTAATCCAGCATGAAACTCCTGCCGATCTTGGCGGCCGCGCTCGGCATCGCGGCGATGGCGGCGCTGGTGGGGTTTTTCGGCGCCGGCGCGGTGCTTCGCTCGCTGCTCGCGGTCGGCGGCAGCGGCTTCGTCGCGATCTGCGCGATCCATCTCATCCTGATGGTCGTCATGGGGATCGCCTGGCAGGCCTTGTTGCCGGGCGCGCGCCCTTGGGTCGCGGTCTGGGGGCGGCTTGTTCGCGATTCGGGCTCCGAGGTTCTGCCATTGTCACAGGTCGGCGGCTACGTTCTCGGCGCCCGGGCGCTGGCCCTTGCCGGAGTGCCCGGGACCGTGGCAGCCGCCAGCACGATCGTCGATGTCACCCTCGAGTTCCTGGCCCAGCTTGCCTACACCGCTCTTGGGCTCGCTTGGCTTATTCGCTTGCAGCCGGAGACGGCAGCGGCCGGTCCGATAATTCTGGGCCTCGCCGTCGGCACGGTCGCCGCTCTGGCCTTCGTGTTGGTACAACGGCGCGGCTTCGATTATTTCGATCGGATTGCCCGGATTCTCGGGCAGGGCTGGGCTGTGAAGACCGCCGCCGGCGCGGCGGCGTTGCATGCGTCCCTTGCCGACATTTATCGGCGCCGCCGCGGGCTGTTGTTGAGCTTCGCGCTGCATTTCATCTGCTGGATCGCCAGCGCCGCCGAAGCATGGCTCGCCTTGCGGCTCGCCGGACAGCCGTTGCCCTTTGTCGCGGTGATGGCGATCGAGAGCCTCATGTATGCGGTTCGAACCGCTGCGTTTTTTGTGCCGAACGCGGTCGGCATTCAGGAGGCAGCCTACATCCTGCTCGGCGCCACCTTCGGGGTCACCCCGGAGATGGCACTGGCGCTCTCGTTCTTGAAGCGGGCGCGCGACATAGCCATCGGGTTGCCGACGCTCGGGATCTGGCAAGCGGTCGAGGGCGGGCGGTTCCTGCGTCGCCGCTCTGCACGCGGTCCTCGTGGCGAAGTGCCGGCGGTGCCGCAAGACTGAGCGGTTTGCACTTGGCCGCAAACGGTCAGCCCGCTTAATCTCGCGGCAAGCGAGACGAGGTCGGTGTGGCGCGGCGAACTCCATTAGGTCGCAAACCTGGGCAACGGCGCTGGCCGGGCACGCGGCTATTCGGCGTACCGCTTGCTTTCCTCGCGCTGTGTCTGCGGCTCGTTTTATCCGCCCCGGCGGTCCCGCCGTCGCCGGATGCCGACTTCGCCGCGGCATTTGGCGAGCACGCGCTGTGCCTTGCCGTGGCGGCTATCGACGATAAGGCCACGCTCCCGGGCGACCATCACGTGCCGGGTCCGGGCGATCACGCCGACCACGACGGCCTCGGCTGCTGTCTTTGGCACGCGGCAGTCGGCTTCACGCTGCCACAGATAACGGCGGTCGCGCGCGTCGCCTTTGTCGAAATACGCGTTCCGCGTCTGAAAACCCCCACGCTCTCGGGGCCACTGCGCCCCACAGGACCGCTCCAAGCCAGAGCTCCGCCCGAAGCTATCTGACCAAGCTTCGCCCGATCGGAACGCCCCAGAAACCGGCTGCGGCGGCCCGATCGCACGTTCTCCGATTGGCGGAAACCTTAAAATGGCCTTATCCCGCTTTGTAGCCGGTGCGGCGCTAGGCGCTGTAGCGGCGGTACTGCTCCATCCTGGCGATGCCGGCGCGCACGGCTTTGCCGGCGACAGGTTCTTTCCGGCGACGATCCTGACCGACGACCCCTTTGTCGCCGACGAGATGTCGCTGCCAACACTCACCCGTCCTCCCACAGGCCCGGACGGCGCGCAGGAGATCGACCTCGATGTCGATATCTCGAAACGCATCACCCCGGACATCGACATAACGCTCGGCCAAGGCTGGAAATATCTGCAGCCGAAAGGTTCGCCGGCGGCAACCGGCCTCAGCGGCTTGCAAACCGGCGCGCAATACCAGCTCTTCGTAAATGCCCCGCACGAGGCGCTCGGCCTTCTCGGGCTCAATGTCACCTGGGCGCATACCGGGCGGGTCGCGGCGCTGGGCGCGCCTGATTTCACGACCCTGTCACCGACCTTCGATTTCGGCAAGGGCTTCGGCGACCTGCCGCAATCGCTTCCCTATCTGCGTCCGTTCGCGGTCACCGGCAATCTCAGCTTCGATTTTCCGACCAAGACCGAGAGCGCCGGCACCCCCAACCCGAACAACTTCAATTACGGCTTCGCCTTCGAATACAGCCTTCCTTATTTGCAATGCTGCGTGAAGGACATTGGTCTGCGCCCACCCTTCAGCCAAATGATCCCGCTCGTCGAAGTCGCTTTTACGACGCCGGTCAACCGCATCACGCCGGGGGTCACGACGACGGGAACGATCCAGCCAGGGATCATCTGGAGCGGCTCTTATTACCAGATCGGCGCCGAGGCCATTCTGCCGGTCAATAAGCTGTCCGGGCATGGCGTCGGCGGGCTGGTCCAGTTCCACATCTATCTGGACGATCTGTTTCCGCACAGCATCGGCAAACCGATCTCGGAGTGGTTTTGATGCGCAAGATCATCATGGCGGCGCTTGCTGCATACATAGCGCTGATCGCCACCGTTGCGATGGCGCAGGCGCATGCCTTTCTCGATCACGCCAGCCCAGCCGTCGGCAGCGCGGTTCCGACCGCGCCGGCCGCGGTTACCCTATGGTTTACCCAGGACCTTGAACCGGCGTTCAGCAGCGTCACGGTAACCGATCAGGCGGGTCAGCGGGTCGATCTCGGAAATGTGCAGATACCACAGGGCGCACCGGCCGAGCTTCAAGTCGGACTGCGGCCGCTGGCCGCAGGAACCTACACGGTCAGCTGGCATGTAGTGTCGGTCGATACCCACCCGACGCAGGGCACCTTCACCTTCCAGGTCGGCGGCGGGTAAGCGGCGGGCAGGGATAGGCTGATCTCGTGCAAGCGTTGCTGATCGCCGCCCGCGCGCTCCACTTCGCCGCGGCCATATCGCTAGCCGGCACATTGGGTTTTGCGTGCCTTATCGCCGAACCTGCCTTCCGCCGATCGGGAACGAATGATGCCAGCGTCGGCGAGCTGCGCCGCCGACTCGATTGGATTGCTTGGGCGAGCCTAGCCCTCGCACTGATCTCGGGCACAGCCTGGCTGGGCGCGGTAGCGTCGGAGATGAGCGGAAAACCGCTCGGCGCGGTGTTCTCGCAAGGCATCGCCACGACGGTGCTGACCCGCACGCGGTTCGGCGAGGATTGGCTCGTGCGGCTGACGCTCGCCGGGCTGCTTGCCGTGTGTCTCGTCGCACGGAATGTACCGCGCCCGCGAGCTTCGGCTGCGCTCGGCGCATTGGCGCTCGGACTCGCGGCAACCATGCTCGCGAGTCTCGCTTGGGCCGGGCACGGCGCGGCGACCCCCGGTGCGCCGGGCAATTTGCACATGGCGGGTGACGTAATGCATCTGCTCGCAGCCGGCTTTTGGCTCGGCACGCTGCCGCCGCTGGTACTGCTGCTGGCGGCGACACGCCGAGCAGCCGACGCGCGCTGGGTGGAGGTCGCACGCATCGCGACGCGGCGTTTCTCGCGACTGGCGGTCGCTAGCGTCATCGTGTTGTTGGCTGGCGGGTTGATCAACACCTGGTTCCTTGCCGGCAGCATTCCCGCTTTGGTCGGGACCGACTACGGCCGGCTGCTGCTCGGCAAGATCGCCCTGTTCATTGCCATGCTGATGTTTGCATCGGTCAATCTGCTGCGACTCACGCCGCGGCTTGCCGGGGCCGTCGCGGTGCCGCGGACCGTCGCTCAATTGCAGCGCAACGCGCTCCTGGAGGTGGGTTTCGGAGTCGGCGTCCTCGCGATCGTCGGCGTTCTCGGCCGCCTGCCGCCGGGCCTGCATACGGAACCCGGATGGCCGTTTCCGCTCCGCCTGGATTTTGCCGCGCTGACGGCGGGATCGAGAATCCTGCTGGGGATCGCCTTCGTCCTGTTCTGCGCCTGCGCGATCGGCGCCGTGGCCGCCGCCGCGGCCGGAAAATACCGTAGCATCGCGGCGTTCGGCGCCGGGCTCGCGCTCGCCACGACGGTCGGCTGGGCTGCCTCATTTCCAGGCCTCGAGCGCGCCTATCCGACCAGCTTTTATGCTCCCGCTCGACCCTACGATGCGAGCTCGGTCGCCGCCGGCGCCGCGCTCTACGCCGACAACTGTGCGGCCTGCCACGGCGCCGAGGGCGAGGGCAACGGCCCCGCTGCCGCCGGCCTACCGATTCGCCCGTCGAATTTGACCGAAGCGCACCTCTTCGCGCACAGCCCGGGCGATCTGTTCTGGTGGGTGAGTCAGGGCCGCGGTCATGGCGCAATGCCGGGTTTCGCCGTGGTGATGACACCGGACCAGCGCTGGGACGTGGTGAACTTTGTTCGTGCGCGAGCCGCCGGCGTCCTGGCCCGCGAGGTCGGCCCGGAGGTCACGGCCGCCGTAGCCTATCCAGTCCCCGATTTCGTGTTCGAAACCGGCGGCGCGCAGGAAACGCTCAGCGGAATGCTGCAAAAAGGACCGGTGCTGCTGATGTTGTTTGGGCGCCCCGCTCCGGACGCGCGTCTCCAGCAATTGGCGGGGGACCGGCCGCGCCTCGGCGCCGCTGGCCTGCAGATCGTCGCGATCGGGCTCGATCAGGCGACGGAAACCGCGTCGGAGGAGGCTGGCATGGCTCGCTTCGTCGCCCGCGTTTCGCCAGAGGTCAAATCGGCGCTGGCGCTGTTCCGAAGCCCCGCGGATGGGGGCGAGAGCGAGCTGCTGCTCGACCGCAACGGCAATGTCCGTGTCGGCTGGACGGCTGCCGGACAGGAGGGTCTCCCGGATGCCGCGACGTTGGTCAGCGATGCCGAGGCCGCCGCCGGCTTTGCCGTTGCCGCGCCGAGCCACGCCGGACATTCGCATTAACCGAGATGCCGGATCGAGGGCGTCAACAGCATTGAATTGACTGGCGGCGTCTCGCGATGGATATTCGCAATGATTTCCTTGGCGTGTCAGATTTTCGTTTATGATGTCGAAGGCAGCCCCGCGGCGCGAACCTGATTGGCCCCGGATAAAGTTACCGGTCTGAGCGGGGCGATTGAGATGGCGGCGTCCTTCGCCTTGAGTCCATATACCACCAGATGACCCATTACCTGCACCAAGGCGACATCCCGGAGGGTCTTCTCTTCGGCGACACGGTCGCGATCGATACCGAGGCGATGGGGCTAAACCCGCATCGCGACCGACTTTGCCTCGTCCAGCTTTCGGCCGGCGACGGCAATGCGCATCTCGTCCAGTTCGCCGCGGCCGCCTACCACGCGCCGAATCTGAAAAGGCTGCTTGCCGATCCCGGAGTGCTGAAGCTGTTTCACTTCGGCCGCTTCGACATCGCCATGCTTTATCACTATCTCGGCGTTATGCCGGAGCCGGTTTACTGCACGAAAATCGCCTCGCGGCTCGCCCGCACGTTCACCGACAAACACGGCCTGAGGGATTTGTGCAAAGATCTGCTCGGGGTGGAGCTAAAGAAGGAGCAGCAGAGTTCGGATTGGGGGGCAAGCGCGCTGACCGAAGAGCAGCTGCGCTATGCCGCCTCGGACGTGCTCCATCTGCACGCGCTGCGCGCGCGACTCGATGTGATGCTCGCGCGCGAGGGTCGCGGCGAGCTGGCGCGGACCTGCTTCGATTTCCTACCGGCACGTGCTTTGCTTGATCTTGAGGGCTGGCCGGAGCAAGACATCTTCGCGCATTAGCGCAGTCTCGCCGGGGGGCATGTTTTGGGGGATAACGAAATCGCCGTATCGCCAAGGAACGAGCTGGCGGATTTCAAGCATGAGCGGTCAGCAACCGGGCTTGCCCGCGACATCGCGGTGGCGCGCCGGGTCATCCATGCCGAAATCGAAGGGCTGGCGCAGCTGGCCCAGACACTCGATGCCGCCTTCGGCAGCGCGCTCGATTTGTGCGTGGCGGCGCGCGGGCGGCTGATCGTCACCGGGATCGGCAAGAGTGGCCATGTAGCGCGCAAGATCGCGGCGACGCTCGCATCGACCGGCGCGCCGGCGCAGTTCGTCCACCCGGCCGAGGCGAGCCACGGCGATCTTGGCATGATCGGCGTCGACGACGTGATCCTCGCCTTGTCGAATTCCGGTGAGAGCGAGGAGCTGACCGACATCACCACCTATTCGCGACGGTTCAAGATCCCGCTGATTGCGGTTACCGGCGGGCGCAACTCGACCCTTGCGGAGGCAGCAGATGTGGTGCTGTGCGCGCCGCGCGCGGCCGAGGCGTGCCCAATGGGGCTGGCGCCGACAACCTCGACGACAATGATGATGGCGCTTGGCGACGCCCTCGCCATCGCGCTCTTGGAGCGGAAGGGGTTTTCGACCGAGGATTTCCAGGTGTTCCATCCCGGCGGCAGGCTAGGCCGGCGGCTGCTGCGGGTCGGCGACATAATGCATTCGGGCGACGCCGTGCCGCTCGTCGCGCCGGACGCGCCGATGTCGGAAGCGATCCTGGTCATGAGCGCGAAGAGCTTTGGTTGCGTGGGCGTGCGTGGGGCGGGCGGACGGCTGGTCGGCGTAATCACCGACGGCGATTTGCGCCGTCACATGGATGACGGGCTGCTGTCGCGCCGCGTCGACGCGATCATGCACTCAGGCCCGAAGACGACCACGCCCGGAGCCTTTGCGGCCGAGGCGCTCGGGCTGATGAACCAATTCTCGATCACCGCACTGTTCGTGGTCGATGACGACCAGCGTCCAACCGGCTTCCTGCACCTACACGACTGTCTGCGCGCTGGCATCGCATGAGCCTCGTAGCCCCCCGGCCCGTACTCCAAGCGTCGCCGCAAGACCGCGGGCCTTCCGTTCCGGCTGTGGACTGGGAAGCCAATTGGACGGCAAACCTGTCGGAAAACCGGTACAGCCGCCGGGTTGCCCTGCTGAAGCGGCTGCTGCCGGCAATCGGCCTCGCTCTGTTGCTGCTGATTTCGATTTGGCCGCGGCTCGCCCCGCTCTGGGACCGCATGCGACTCGGCTTCGCCGCGATCGATCTGCGGGACGCGCGGGAATTGCGCATGTTCAATCCGCGCTATCTCGGAACCGACCGCCTCAACCGCCCCTACACCGTGACCGCCGCCGTCGCGCACCAGATCCCGGACCGGCAGGATCTTATGTCGATGGAGGCGCCGCGCGCCGACATGAAGACCCATGGCGGCGCCGATGTGGTGATCACCGGCGCGACCGGCATCTATCAATCGCAGACGCAGCTCCTCGACCTGTTCGGCGACGTGACCCTGGTGCACCAGGACGGTACCCGGTTCGTCACTGATACGGCGCGGCTCGACGTGGCCCACAACACCGCCCAGGGAGATGACCCCGTCGAAGGTCACGGCCCATCAGGCAATGTGAAGGCCCAAGGCTTCCGGATCTTCGACAAGGGCGACACGATTCTGTTTACCGGCCGCTCCGACATGCTGCTCAGAGGTGCGAAGCCTGAGGCAAATGCCAGCGAGCCGACCACCTTGCCGCCCACAGTCGCGGCAACCGCAGCGCGGGTGGAAGCCGAGGGAAAACCAATGCTCGCCGCCGCGGCGCCGCACCCAGCAACGACGAAGCATGCAGCAGCTGGGCACAAGCCGGCGCCCAAAACCGAGGCGCACCGTGCGGTGAAGAAAGACACCGCCGCGAAAAAACCGGCCCGGAAGAAAGAGTGACGATGCCGCGGCACCGATCGGAGCGATTGCAGCGGGTCGAGGTGATGGCGTTCGGTCTAGCGCTGCTGCTGGGCGGGATACCGATCGGTCGGTCAGCGGCTCAGGTCCCGGGACAGGCCGATAATGGGCAGCCGGTCCAGATCCAGGCGGATTCAGGGATCGAGTGGCAGCAGGATCAGCATCTCTACATCGCCCGAGGCAATGCGGTCGCCACTCGGGGCGCGGGCGAGGTTCACGCCGATACGCTGATCGCCCATTACCGCGAAGCCAAGAACGGCAATACCGGCGGCAACTCCGAAATCTACCGCGTCGACGCCGAGGGCCATGTCACAATCAAGCGCGACGCGCAGACCGCGGTTGGCGACAATGCGGTCTACGATGTCGATCAGGGAATCCTGGTCGTTACCGGCAAGGGGCTGAAGCTGACCACCGCGACTGATACCGTAACCGCGCGCGACGCGCTCGAATGGTACGATCAAAAACAGATCGCGGTGGCCCGCGGCAATGCCGTGGCGATCCGCAACGGCAAGACTATCAAGGGCGATATCCTCACTAGTTATATGGTCAAAACAGCGCCGCAGCAGGCAAAGCCCGGAGCGCCGGCAGGGCGGCCACCTTCAGCCCCACCCGGAAAACCGGCGGTGACCCCCGCGGCGGCCCCAGCCGGCGCAGCGACCGAAGAATCGAAGATCAGCCGGATCGACGCGCAGGGTCACGTCGTCGTGATGAACGCGACGGATACCGGGCATGGCGACTTCGGCGTCTACAACGCCGATAGCGGCATCGCGACGCTGATCGGCAATGTCGTGATCGTCCGCGCAAAGGACGTCATCAAAGGCCAATACGCGGTAATGGATCTCAACAAGAATGTCAGCCGGATGCTGCCCGCATCGAGTACGCCCGGCAGCCCGCAACAGCGGGTCGAGGGGCTGTTCGTTCGGCAGGACCAGGGCGGCGCGGCAGGCGCAGAGAGCAAACCGGGCGCAACCGCAACCCCGGAGAAGAAACCGTAATGGGCGCGCCGATTTCGGGGGAAGCACCCGGCTATACCGGCCCGGCTTGGCTCGGCCAGGTTCCCCGCCTGGTCGCCGACAATCGCGGCTTGATCGGCCATGGCCTTGGCAAGAGCTTTAAGCGTCGTCCCGTGCTGCGGGACGTCAGCGTCTCGGTCCAACGCGGCGAGGTCGTGGGCCTGCTCGGCCCAAACGGCGCCGGCAAGACGACCTGCTTCTATATCATTACCGGCCTGATCGCGGCAGATACCGGCACCGTCGAACTCGATGGCCAGGACATTACCGACCTGCCGATGTATCGCCGCGCCCGGCTCGGCATCGGCTATCTGCCGCAGGAAGCCTCGATCTTCCGCGGCCTGACCGTCGAACAGAACCTCCGCGCGGTTCTCGAAGTCGCTGAACCCGAGCCCGAGGCGCGCGAAGCCACTCTCGACGCACTGCTGGCCGAGTTTTCAATCAGCCACTTGCGGCGCGCCTCGGCGATGGCGCTGTCGGGCGGCGAGCGGCGCCGCTGCGAGATCGCGCGCGCGCTTGCGACCGACCCGAAATTCATCCTGCTCGACGAGCCACTGGCCGGCATCGACCCGATCGCGGTCGGCGATATCCGCGACCTTGTGGCGCACCTTAAGGACCGCGGCATCGGTGTCTTGATCACCGATCATAACGTGCGCGACACGCTGAAGATCGTCGATCGGGCCTACATCCTGCATGAAGGTCAGGTGCTGATGGAGGGCGCGCCGGACGACATCGTCGCTGACGCGGATGTCCGGCGCGTTTACCTCGGCGAACGATTCAGCCTATAAGCTGCTGCTCCAGACGGAGCATCTTGTGAGCAGATTGATCTTTTCTCAACGTCTTGAACTGCGCCAGAGCCAGGCGCTGGTCATGACCCCGCAACTGCAGCAAGCGATAAAGATGCTGCAGCTGTCCAACCTGGAACTGGCGGAGTTCGTTGAGACCGAGATAGAGCGCAACCCGTTACTCGAGCCCGCGCCGCGCGAGGGCGATGAGACGACGGTCGTGGCGGAGGCTAATGGAGCAGCCGTCGCTGACGGCGGGCTGTTGGAACTGCCTCACGGGCTTACCTCCGATGTTGCGGCCGACGCCGAAGAGCATTGGCGCGCCGCCTCAGGCGGCGACGGGGACGGGACTGTCGATGTCGGCGCTCCCAGCCCAGAATCTTCCCCATGGCCTTCCCGCGGCGGTAGTTTCGACGGGGGAGATTTATCCGGCATTGAACAGGCCGCCCGACCGCACACGCTGCGCGAGCATCTGATCGCGCAGATCGGCACCGATCTCCGCGATCCGGCAGACCGGGTGATCGCCTTCCACCTGCTCGATCAGCTCGACGAGGTCGGTTATCTTCGCGGCGACCTCGACGGCGCGGCGGAGCGGCTGGGCTGCCCACCGGCGCGGGTCGAGGTGGTCCTCGCCCGCCTCCAGGAGTTCGATCCGCCCGGCGTGTTCGCCCGGGACCTGGCCGAATGCCTTGCCCTACAGCTGCACGATCGCAATCGCCTCGATCCGGCGATGCAGCGGCTTCTCGAAAATCTGCCGCTCCTCGCAGCGCGCAACGTCCCGGCGCTGATACGGATTTGCGGGGTCGATGCCGCGGACCTCGCCGAGATGGTCGCCGAGATCAAATCGCTCGATCCGCGGCCCGGGCACGCTTTCGATCCGCCGCTGGCACAGCCCGTCGTCCCGGACATCCTGATGCACCCGCAGCCCGACGGCGGTTGGATCGTCGAGCTGAATGCCGAGACGCTGCCGCGGGTGCTCGTGAACAACCGCTATTACGCACGGGTCAGCAAGGCCACCCTGAGTAAGGCAGATCGCGAATATCTCAGCGACCGGCTGCAGGCGGCCAACTGGCTGGTCAAATCGCTGCACCAGCGCGCCAACACGATACTCAAGGTCGCGACCGAGATCGTTCGCCAGCAGGACGGGTTTTTCCGCCAAGGCGTTCAATCGCTGCGCCCCCTGATCCTGCGCGATATCGCCGACGCGATTGGGATGCACGAGAGCACCGTGAGCCGCGTCACCACCAATAAGTACATCGCGACACCGCGCGGGCTGTTCGAGCTGAAATATTTCTTCACCTCGGCAATCCCCGCAGCGCGGGGCGGCGATGCGCATTCAGCCGAGGCGGTGCGTTTCCGCATCCGCGGACTGATCGAAGGTGAGCCGTCGGACGAGACGCTCTCCGACGAACGCATTGTGGAATTGCTGGAGGAAAGCGGTATCGACATCGCTCGGCGCACGGTAGCAAAATACCGCGAAGCGATGCGCATCCCGTCCTCCGTGCAGCGGCGTCGCGAGAAGATGCTCGTGCTGTAAAGAGAACATCTCGTGAGCGTCGCTTGACCGCATCCGGCCGCATCACCAATTTGCGTCCTGCGCAGCGTTTGCGAGCGACCCCGCGATGACATTGAGTGGTTTGCAGCAATGCAGCTGACCGTCACGGGCAAACAGGTCGACGTCGGCGAGGCTCTCCGCCGCCATGTCGAATCGAGCCTAGAGGCTATGCTTGGCAAATACTTCGGCACCGCGATCGAGGCGCATGCCGTCTTCGCCCGCGAGGCGCACCGGATCCGCGCCGACGTGTCGGTGCATATCGGCCGCGGCATCATCGCCAATAGCGGGGCGGCGGCGGGCGATCATTACCACGCTTTCGACGCTGCCGCCGAACGGTTGGCAAAGCAGCTGCGGCGCTACAAGCGCCGGCTGCGAGACTATCATGCCAAGGCGCGCACCAGCGAGCGAGGCGAGGTCGCGGCAGCCTATGTGCTGGCGCCCATGGACGAGGGTGACGAGCCCGCCGCGCACGACGGCGAACCCGCGGCGCCCGTCGTTATTGCCGAGATGACGACCGAGCTACCGCGTCTCACCGTCGGCGAAGCGGTCATGCGGATGGATCTGGCCGATGTCACGGTGCTGCTGTTCCGCAACCGGTCGCATGGTGAGCTGAACCTCGTTTACCGGCGGGGCGACGGCAATATCGGCTGGATCGACCCCGCCCTTCGGACCGACCGCAGTGACACGCATCGGCCCAAAGGTGTTAGCGGCAAGAGCGCATGAGAGAGAACCTTGCCCGGTCCTGGCGACAACACGCGGCGCACGGACCGCGTGGCCAAAGGGCTGAAAGGCCGGGAAGCGGAGCGTGATGGAAATTTCCGAGCTGCTGACCCCGCGCAGCGTCATCGCCCAGCTGCGGGTCGGCAACAAGAAGCAGGCGCTGCAGGAAGTAGCACGCCGCGCCGCCGGGGCAACCGGAATTGCCGAGCGGCGCATTTATGACGTGCTGACCGAGCGCGAGCGCTGCGGTACCACCGGGATCGGGCGTGGGGTCGCGATCCCGCACGGGAAATTCGCCGAGCTGACCCAGCTCTACGGCCTGTTCGCGCGCCTCGACCGACCGATCGCCTTCGATTCAATCGACGATCAACCTGTCGATCTGCTCTTCGTGCTGCTGGCGCCGGAGAATGCCAGCGCAGAGCACCTGCGGGCGCTCGCCCGCATCTCGCGCCTGTTACGCGACCGCACTACTTGCCAGAAACTCCGCGGCACCGACAATGCCGATGCGCTCTATGCGCTGTTGACCGAGCGTCCGGAGACACATGCCGCCTGAGCCAACTCGGCCCGGCGCAGCGGCTCAGTGAACGCTGACCGGCTCCAGGTCGTGCTGTCGCACCACGGCAAAAGCGAGATCACGGTCTGGAAGCACGGCGATTTCGGTACCGTCGGCGGCATGCACCGCAAATGCCGCAGCGCCATCGACGACGACCCGTTTGATGTAGGCGACGTCCTCCATGCCGAGCAGCCCCAGCTCTCTCGCCGAGAACGCCGTGAAGTCTTCGATGGATCGCATTTCGACCTCCATCCGCCGGCATACGGCCGGCCAACGATTTGATTCCTTGCTAAGACGCTGCTAGGCGCCCGATTTATTCGACGAACGCTGGGCGAGCGTGGTGATGCTAGCCTGTCCTGCGATATCTCCGTTTCCGCGGATCTGGATTGTGCGCACCTTTGGCTCAACCATCGGCCGGACCAAGTCGACGTGCAGCAGCCCGTTATCCAGCCAGGCGCCGCGCACTTCGATCCCTTCGGCCAGCACAAAAGACCGTTGAAACTGGCGCGCGGCGATGCCGCGATGCAGGTACACGTGCTCGCCCTCATCGACCTGCTTGCCGCGGATAACGAGCTGGTTGTCCTCGATCGTGATGTTCAGATCGCTCATGCGGAAACCGGCAACGGCGAGGGTGATGCGCAGCTCGTTCTCGGCGAGCTGCTCGATGTTGTACGGCGGGTAGCCGTCGGCGGAGATCTTGTTCACCCTGTCGAGCGCCCTCTCGAAATGCTCGAAGCCGAGCAGCAACGGGGAGTTGAATAGCGACAGGCGCGACATGATCCGTTCTCCTCCGATAGAGCGAGATCCAATGCCCGGCCCGCATGCGGCGCCCGGCAACGGGGAACGCCAATTCCGTACAAGATTTGGGAGCGATCGGGCGCCGGATCAAGCAACCGCCCGTAAAGCAGCGCGGCCGGGATACTCCCGTCGGCTAAAGCACGCGGATGCCGAGATTCGTATGCCCGGCACCCGATGAAGGTCCGTACTCGCCATATTCCTCGCCGGCGAGATGGTCAGATGCTACGCCGGCGAGCGCGCCGAGCATGCTCGCGACGTTGCGGCCGCCCATCTCCACCTGCGCCTCGACAGCATAGCCGTTGAGGGACTGCCGCGCCTCACCGGTGCTGCCCTCTCGCAACAAGGATACGAACCGGCGGTCGAGCGCCTGGTTCGCTTTTGTCGGCCAGCTCGCCGGGTCGCGCACCAGCCTATGCGACAGCGCCGAACTGGCAACAAAGACGACCCGCTTGCCCGATTTCGCGGCTGCTTGCCGCACCGCGTCGCCGACCTCGTGGCATTCGTCCAGATCGGCCAGGATGCAGGTTCCCATCGTGACCACCGGGATGCGCTGCTCCGGGTCGAGATATTGCAAAGGCACGAAGGTCCCGTAATCCCATTTGTAGTGGGCAGTCTCGTTGCGGCCAGCGAGAAGGCCTTTGAGCTTGATCTCCTCGACCAGCGCGGCCCCGAACTCGGGATCTCCCGGCCTGTCGTAGGCCACGCCCGGGATCAGGTCCGGCAGCTCGTCGGAGACGCAATAACCCCGATGCCGCGGCTGGCAGGTGACGTACCAGGTGAAGGTCGTCACCCAATGGGCCGACTGCAGCACGATCACATCCGGTTCGAGTTCCTGGATCGCACGTCCGAGGGAATAGGCGCCGGCAATGACGCCGCGCAGAAAATCCGGTGCGCTTGCCTCGATACCGATCCGCGGCGAGTGCGAGGCGATCGCGCTCATCACCACCCCACCCTTCATGCTGCGCTCCTTTCACTCGATTCGCGGCGGCGATCCGACACCGAGTGTGGCACAGAACCAGCGTCAAGAGCACAGCCGAGCAATATCGCGCTGGTGCGGCGCTGAGGCGCACCTGCACGGTTGCAATGGAAAGTTGTCAGAGCGACCAACCCGCGGCGGATCGCGCAGGCCGAGGGATCTTTAGCGTCGCATGTCCGCAGAGTGCGGCGGCTGCCGATTATCCTCGCAGCGCGCGTTCGAGTTGCGCCTTGCTCATTCTGGACCGGCCAGCGATCTTGCGCCGCGTTGCCTCGGTGTACAGCTCGGCACGGGTCTTCCCGGTGGCGCGCTTCGTTCCGGTGCTCGCGCTCCGCTTAGTGGTCGACGCCCGCCTCGTGCCCGACGCCTTCGCTGTGCTCGACGTGCGCTTGGCAGCGGCGGCACGTGTCGCGCCGGATCCCCGTTTCGGGCTCGCGGACCGCGTGGTGATCGAGGAGCGCGCGGCGGCGCGCGGCGTCCGCTTCGTGGTCGAGGAACTTTTGCTGCCCGAGGCCCGCTTCGTGCTCGCTGCCCGACGGCCGGTGGCCTCGGCAGCATCCTGACCGGTTTCACCGCGCCGTTCCTTTTCTTTGGTGCGGCGCAAGTTGCGGGCGTTTTTCTTTGGGCTTTCGAATTTGGAAGCGCCGGCCTCGTGCAGCGCAATGGCGATGGCTTGTTTCGGATTTTTGACTTTCCGCGCACCGCGAGCGGTTTTCAATTCGCCGTGCTTGTATTCATGCATGACCCGGTCGACGGTCTTGCGTTGTGCGGGACTCTGGCGAGTCGCCATGGTTCCTACTCCTGAACCGTTTAGCCGCAACAGCCCCGTCAAAACCGCCGGTGCTGTTATCGAGCGTGACGCCCTCGATCACGCTTTAGTTCCAAATTGCGCTTCTAAAGCCTTGTCGTAACGAGGTCTTCGCCGCCGCTGTTGACCGAATACCCATGATTATCCATTCGGATTGACAGCGATGGCAGTGCGGCGGCGCTACGGAAGCGGCAGGAGGCAGCCTTAGACCGGGGCAAGCGCCTCGCACGGTCCCGCCGGCAGCTCGACCCGGATCGGATCGCCGGCGTGAACCTCGCCGCCGGCGATCACAATGCTCATCACGCCGGCCTTGCGCACCAGATTGCCTTCGGCATCGCGGTCGAGCGTCGCCGCCATCAGCCCGGGCTGGATGCGGTTGAGCTTGCGGCAGGGATTGCGCAGCCCGGTGACCTCGATGACGGCTTCGTCGCCGAGATGGAGCCGGGCCCCTCTCGGCAGGGACAGCAGATCCACTCCGCGAGTCGTGACATTCTCGCCCATATCGCCGGCGGAAACGGCAAAGCCGGCCTGCCGCAACTCGTCGAACAGCTCTTCTTGTATCAGATGGACCTGCCGGAGATTGGCCGCATTGCCGAAGCGCAGGATGCGCGACAGGTGGGTGACCTTCGCGCCCATATGGCAGTCGCCCTCAACGCCGAGCCCCGCCAGCAGCTGGATGCTCTCGGCAATCGGTTTCGACATAGTGTGAGTCGGGCTTCGGCTCACCGCGATAACCGTACCGGCCATAAAGCTGCTCCCCTGTTCCCCTGCAATGTGCGGTGAAGCAAAAGAGCTGGTGCCCCGAGTCGGATTTGAACCAACGGCCTACCGCTTACGAAGCGGTTGCTCTACCGCTGAGCTATCGGGGCGGCGCCGGCTCCAGCCTGTCCGGTCTAATTATCGTATTGCCGCGCCCGAGCCAAGCCGTCCGGCGTTTTTGCCGCGCCGGTCTCAATCCGAGGCAGATCCGAGTCCGGCAGCATCAGCGGCAATAGCGATGGCACCGAGCGCGATCCGGGCTCGACGCCGGTGTGCTCCGGCACGCGCCACGACTGGGTGTCGAAGCCACCGCATCGGGGACAGAGCGAATGCCATTCGTCGCTCGCCGAACCGCAGGCGGCGCAGACATAACAAGGGTCGGGCGGCGCACCGAGCGCTCGGTCGAGCCACTCACGCGCACGGCCGGTGCCATCGGCATCGCTGTCTTCGAGCCGGGCCATCAATAAACACAACCGCCGCGATGGTCCTGTTTCCGCGGCTACCGCCATCAGGTGGCGACGCGCCTCGCCCCAGAGCTGTGCGGTGAGCGCCGCCTCGGCGAGCGCGAGGTGGCTTTCTGTCGCCGACGGATTCTGTGCCGCGAGCCGCTGCAGCGCGGCGGCACGTTCGAGCGGCTCCGCTTCCGGATAAACCTCCAGATAGGTGCGGGCGAGATCGGGATGCGGCGCCGAATGCCAGGCGCGCTCGATCGCTCGAGCGGCGGCGCGCGATCGGCCCAGCGCTATCAACAGGCGAGCATGATGGCAGGCGACGGCCGCGAGATCGGGCGTCTGCGCCTGCGCCTTTGCCGCCAATGCAGCAGCTTGACGCAGCGCGCCGCGGTTCTCCGCGGCGCGGCTCAATTCGTGCCGCACCACACCGCGATGATGGCGCGCGCGATCGGGGGGTGTGACGCCGCGACGGTGCGAGATGGCGAGGGTATCCAGCGCAGCATCCCATTGGCCAGAGCGCGCCTGCAAGGCGAGTAGCGTTTCGGTCAGCCACGGCACATCCGGTCGAAGGCGTTGCGCGCGCTCGGCAAGCCGCAACGCGGTCTCGACCTGGCCGGCGCGCAATGCCTGAGCCAGAAGACCGCGCAACCCGATAAAGGCAGCATCCCCGCGCTCCGCCAGCATCGCGAAATGGTGCCGCGCGGTGGCGGCGTCGCCCTGATGCTCCGCTGCCTCGGCGGCGAGCAGCAGCGTCGCGGGCGTGTGGCCGAGCAACTTCTCGGCGCGATACGCCTGAAGCTGCGCTTCCGCCGGGTTGCCCGCCGCGAGTGCCACTAATCCTCGGGTCAGCGCCGCCTCCCCGGCACGGCGTTGCCGCTCGCGACGGCGTCGTCGGACATTTCGCGGCAGCCGCAGCAGCGCCGAGACAAGCCCGACGAGCCCCGATAGTGCCAATATCGCCAGCAGCACGGCGACGATCAGCACCCCGACCGAGGTGTCGATCTGCCAATCCTGCCAGACGATCTCGACCTGGCCCTGATGGTTGGCGAGAAACGCCGCGGCGGCTACCGACGCCGCTACGGCGACCAGTGCAATGAGTGCCCGCATCAACGGGACGGCCCGACTGACGTGTTTGCCTCCGACGGCTTGCCGAATCGTGCCACCAGCAGCGCCTCGATCCGCCGGAGCGCGGCCTCGACGCTCTGCCGCTCCCGCGCCATCGTCAGCCACGGCCGGGCGGCTTCGGCGGGAGCGCCGGTGAGCTTGTCGAGGGCGGCGATCGCGCCGGCGAGATCCCCCGCCGCCAAAGCGGTTTCGGCTGCGTTGACCGCTGCTTCGGGCGCGCTTTGCCCGGCGCCGGCGATGCGACGGATCGTCACCAGTCCGCGCAGCCGGGCTAGCGCCTCGCTGCCCCAGTCAGGCTGGCTGGGCGGCGTCTGCGCATTGGTTATCGAGGCGGCGAGCTCGTGCAGGCGTTTGGCCAGAACGGCGCGGCTGGCGACCCCGGTTTGCGCCGCTTCCGCCATCGGAGCCGCAACCTCGGCGATCTCGGGTCGGTTGCGCGCCAGTGCTGTCAGGGCCTCGTATTCTGCCGGGAACGGCCGCGCGGTCTGGACGGCATCGCGGACCTGCAACAGTGCAGTCATCAGCGCCGCATCGGCCGCATCCGTTGCGGATTGTGCCTGTGCCGACTTTTCCACGGCTTCGACCCGGGCGGAAAGAGCCGCGCCCGCCGAGGACAGGCTCGCCAGCTGCTGCCGCCAATCGGCAATGTCTTTCGCCGACGCTTCGGGCTTCGCTTCGAGCTTGGCGACCCGGCTGTCAAGCTGCTTCAGGCTGGATGCCGCGTCCGCCGCGCTCTGCTGCTCCTGCTTTTGCGCTCCTTCGAGTGCCGCAATGCGAGCCTCGAGCTGTTGCAAGGCAGAAGCGGCCTTGCCCGCGTTCTGCTGTTCTTCGCTCTGCTTCGCCTCGATGCCGCCGATGCGCCGGCCTAGCTGCTCCACGGCCGCAGCATTTTGGGTCGCGGCTTGGCGCTGCTGGTCGTAGGCGGTTTCTAGCCGCTTTATGCGCTGGGCAAGCTTCGCATCGGGCGCTCCGCCCCAAGGCAGAAGCCGGACGAGCGGCGGCGCCCAGAACGGCGCCGCTATGACAACCGCGAGCTGCACGACCAGAGCAGCGCCGAGTAAGATCGCGAGTGCACGATAGCGACGACGGGGTGCCGGCCCATCCGGCGGCTGGTCCTGCTCGATGAAGGGTTCGCTCATGCGCGCCGCCGCTCAACAAGGACGCGATCAAGCGCTGCAAGCAGCCCGGGCTGATCGGGGCTGCCGGCGATACACCGCTCTCGGATCGCAAGGCCGACGAGCGCCTTATCCGCAGCGGCGCTGATCGAGATTGCCGTCAGCCCGCGCAACGCCCCGACGAGGCCGGCGCGCTCGGCAAGGGCCGCAAAGACGGCCGCGGTGCGCGGCGAGAAGAACAGCGCAAAATCGACAAACCCGGCCGCAAGCGCCCGCACCGTCCCGGCGTTCAGCGCCGCCGCGGGCCGCGCCTCGTACAGCACTGCGCGCTCGATCGCGAAGCCATCCGCGCCGAGTGCGCCGACAAGGTCGCCGGCTATTTCGGTCCCAGCGACGTGCAATAACCGGCCTGCCCCGGGACATAGCCGGCCGCGCACGAGCCGGGCGAGATCCGCGACGTTGCCACCGGCGCTTTCGACCCGAGCAAAGCCTTCCGACCGCGCCCGCGCGGCGGTCGTCTCGCCGACCGCGAAAAGCGGCCGTTTCCGCTCGGACGAAAGCCGCGCCAACGCGCGCACGCCATTGGTGCTGGTGCAGAGAATTGCCTGAACGCCGGCGAGATCGGGGGCGGACACGTCGCGATAATGGATATCGAGCAAGGGTTCGACGATCGCCTCGATGCCGCGTTCGGCAAGCGCTGCGGCGAGCCCGGCCGCCTCGGCGCGTGGCCGCGTCACCAGCGCACGGAGGCCATGGCGCGCGCCGACGGTCGATCGCTCGATCCCCATGAGCCTTCATCGCCCAAGATCGGCGCGGTGACAAGGTTGCCGCGCATGGCAGCCGGCGCCCGATTGGTCCATAATTGCCTTAATCGCCGTGCGGCGAAGCGACGGGAGGATGGCAATGGCGCTGACGCAGGAACTCGGCCGGTTTGTCGCGGGCCTCACTTTTGAGAAGCTGCCGAAGGAGGCGGTCGAGATCGCCCGCACCGGGCTCATCGACACGATCGCAACGATGATCGCCGGCGCGCACGACCCGGCGCCGCAATTGCTGCGCAAAGGCCTCTCGCCCGCGCCGGGAAATGCGAGCCTCTATTTCTCCGGCGAGACCTGTGCCGCGCCCGAGGCGGCGTGGATCAACGGCACCGCCGGTCACGCGCTCGATTATGACGATGTCGGCTGCCGCGGCCATGTCTCGACCGTGCTGGTGCCGGCGATCCTCGCGGAAGCGGAGACGCTCGGGCTCGGCGGGCGCGAGATGTTCGCCGCCTATGTCGCCGGCTACGAGACCTGGGCCGAGCTGGCGCGCCGCGACCCCGGCCACCATCACGTCAAGGGTTGGCACCCAACCGGGATCTTCGGCGCGATCGGCGCCGGGGCGGCTTGCGCCGCGCTGCGGCGGCTCGACCCCGATCGGGCGACGATGGCGATCGCACTGTCGGCCTCTCAGGCGGGCGGCATCATGGCCAATTTCGGCACGATGACGAAGCCGTTCCACGCCGGCCGGGCGGCGCATGCCGGGCTTGTATCGGCCCGCCTTGCCGAACTCGGCTTCACCGCCGCGCCCGATGCGCTCGAGCACCCCCAGGGATTCCTCAGCGCGGTGTCGCCCGATGGCAAACCGGACCGCGAAGGCCCCTGCCCGGATTTTGGCAACGAATGGCACATCCTGAAACAAGGCCTCAGCATCAAGAAATACCCGGCCTGCTACTGTACCCATCGCGCGCTCGACGCGATGCTCGAACTGCTCGGCCGGCGACCGCTGCAGCCGGCGCAGATCGGCAAGATCACCGTGTCGATCAGCAAGACCCACTCGCTGATCCTGCGCAACCACGCGCCGCAGACCGGGCTCGAAGCCAAGTTCAGCATGGAATTCGCGATGGCGGCCGCGGTCATCTCCCGGCGCGCGAGCCTCGCCGAATACACCGACGAATTCCTGCGCCGACCGGAGGTACAGGAGCTGATGCGGCGGGTCGCGATTGTCACGAACGAGAATTACGACCCAGTCGCCGTCGGCGCCTCGGTGTTCGACCAGGTCACGATCGAGCTGACGAGCGGCGAGCTTGTCGAGAGCGAACAGGTGCGGCGCGCCCGCGGCCACGCCGAGCGGCCGTTGGGCGAAGGAGAGCTGTTCGACAAGTTCCGCACCTGCCTCGACGCCGGCCACGCGCGGATCTCGCCCGAACGGCTGTTCGACCGGCTGCGCAAGCTCGAAACGATTTCGGCGCGCGAATTGACGGCGGTGTAACGGAGACTTGGCATCGCTCTCGCTTTCCCGACATAAGAACCGCGCGCTCCGGAGCGCGGCGGCTGCGCTGCGGCGGGTAGCCTTCGCATCGCTCCTGGTGGGCGGGAGCTTGGCGAGCGCACCCCCGGCGCTCGCGCAGAACCCCGACCAGGGATTTACCGTGCTTCATCTGAGCCAGAGCGCCGAACGCAAAATCGTGCGCGACCTGCTGCGCGTCGAGCTTAGGGTCGAGGAAACGGCACCGGACCCGCGGACCGTGCAGTCGGCGATCAACCGGCGCATGGCGGCCGCCCTCGATCGCGCGAAGCAGGCGCAGGGGGTTCGGGTCGAAACCGGCTCCTACAGTGTCGGCGAGGAGCGGCCACCGAACGGGCCCGCGCGCTGGCGCGGCAGCCAGTCAGTGATATTGACGAGCAAAGATGCGGACACGACGCTGAAGCTCGCCGGAACGCTGCAATCCGAAGGCCTGTCGATCGCAGCACTCACCTATGAGGTGTCGCCCGACACCGTGCGCGCCGCACAGGACGATCTGACCGCGGAGGCGTTTGCCGCGCTCGATGGCCGCGCCGCGTCGATTGCGGCAAACATGCATCTCGCCGCGCTGCGCTATCGCGATCTTCGCGTCGGCAATGCCGAAACCGACGGTCGTCCGGTGCCGCGTTTCGCCGCGATGGCAGCGGCGCCGGCGCCGGTGGCAGAACCCGGCGAGGCAGTGGTTCGGGTGACAATCGACGCCGAACTGCTGCTCGCATCGCCGCGGCCATGACCGAGACTTTCCGGTGCCGCTCCCAGATCCGCCCCTCCTCGTCATCTCCGACCGGAGCCAGGCCAAGCGCCCGCTGATCAAGGTCGCCGAAGCGGCTTTCGCCGGCGGCTGCCGCTGGTTCAGCCTGCGCGAGAAGGATCTGCCGGCCGATGAACGGCGCGCCCTGCTCGCGCGGTTGGTGGCGCTCGGGCATCGCTTCGGCGCGACGGTAACCGCGCATGAGGACCTCGAGGCGGTGATCGCTGCCGGCGCCGACGGGGTGCATCTGCCGGGCGGTGCCGACCCGGCAGCGGCTCGGGCGCACCTGCCGAATGGCCTGATCGGGGTCTCGGCGCATTCGCCGGCCGAAGCTGCGGCGTTGCTCAAGGCGGGCGCCGAATACGTGACCTTGAGCCCGATTTTCCTGACAGAAAGCAAGCCCGGCTACGGCCCTGCACTGGGGCTGGGTAGGTTGCGGGAAACAGCAGGATATGGCCCGGTGATCGCGCTCGCCGGTATCGACAAAAGCAACGCCGCGCAGTGCATGGCCGCCGGCGCGAGCGGCATCGCGGTCATGGGCGAAGTCATGCGCTCGACCGACCCCGAGGCTACCGTGCGCGCGCTGGTAGCGGCCATCGCCTCCTCCTAGACTTAGCTCCGCAGAACAGCGGAGAACGAGACCATGGCCGCGGATTACATCGTGATCGGCGCCGGTTCGGCGGGATGCGTGGTCGCCAGCCGGCTCTCCGAAGATGGCTCGCGGGTGACCCTGCTCGAAGCCGGCCCGCCTGACCGCGACATCTGGATTCACATCCCGGCCGGAGTGCTCCGCGTCCTCAACAACACCAAGATCAACTGGAATTTCCTCAGCGAGGGCGAGCCGGGCACCGGCGGCCGCCAGCTGCAATGGCCGCGCGGCAAGACCTTGGGCGGCACCAGCTCGATCAATGGCATGCTCTATGTCCGCGGCAACCCGGCCGATTACGACAGCTGGGCTCAGATGGGCTGCCGCGGCTGGAGCTATGAGGAAGTGCTGCCCTTCTTCAAGAAATCGGAGACCTATCGCGGCAATGGTGACCCGGAATACCGCAGCCAAGGCGGCCCGCTGATCGTCGAGGATTACCGCACGATCCTCGATCTGACCCACCGCTTTGTCGAGGCGGCGCAGCAGGCCGGGTTCCAATTCACTCCCGATTACAACGGCAAGCAGCAGGAGGGCGTCGCCTATTCTCAGATGACGCGACGCGGGAAATGGCGCGGCTCGACCGCGCAGACTTTCCTGCGGGAAGCACGCGGCCGCGGCAATCTGAAGGTCGAAACCGATGCGCTCGTCACCAAGCTGTTGTTCGACGGCAGGCGCTGCACCGGGGTTGCTTTTCGTCAGGGCGGGGTCGACCGGCAGGAGACCGCGGCACAAGAGGTCATCCTCTGCGGCGGTGCGGTCAATTCGCCGCATGTGCTGCAGATCTCCGGTATCGGCCCGGCCGCGCATCTGCAATCGATCGGCGTGCCGGTGCTGCACGACCTGCCCGGCGTTGGGGCGAACCTCAACGACCATTACGTGGTGCGCATCTCGCACCGGGTGCGCGGCGCGGAGACAATCAATCAGCTCGCCCGCGGCGCCCGGCTGATGCGCGAGGCCTTGAAGTTCGCGACGGTCGGCAACGGGGCGCTGACCTTTGGCGTGACCTCGGCGATGGTGTTCTGCCATAGCCGCGAGGGGCTGGCGGCGCCAGACCTGCAATTGCTGTTCACCCCGGCAAGCTATGCGCAGGGCGTGTTCCGCCAGTTGGAGCGCCAGCCTGGCATGACCGTCGCGGTCTGCCCAGTGCGGCCGGAAAGCCGCGGCACGATCATGGCGCAATCGCCCGACCCGACGGTCTACCCGGCGATCCGCCCGAACTACCTGTCGGCGCCGAGCGACCTGCGGGTGCTGATCGCCGGCATCCACCACACGCGCCGCATCTTTGCCCAGCCGGCGATAGGACCTTACACCGTCGAGGAGACGGTGCCGGGACCGGACGTGCAGAGCGACGAGCAGTTCGCCGAATTCGCCCGCAGCAACGGCACCAACGTCTTTCACCCGGTCGGCACCTGCAAGATGGGCACCGACCCGATGGCGGTGGTCGATCCGCGCCTGCGAGTCCATGGCATCGCGGGGTTGCGGGTCATCGACGCCTCGGTCATGCCGGCCGTCACCACCGGCAACACGAACGCGCCGACCATCATGGTCGGCGAGAAGGGCAGCGAGATGATCAAGGAAGACGCCCGCGAGCAACCGGCTGCGGCAGCGGCGGCCTGATTCAGTTATAGACCGGCTTGGTGCCGGGAGTCGGCGAATAGCCGAAGCTGCCGCGGGCGAGGATCGCCTCGCGTCCGCCCATCGCGGCGATCCGCGCCGCCTGGTCGGCGCGCGCCAGTGCGTCGGCCTTCTCGGGATCCACGACCCGGCGGAGCTCACGATCGCAATCGGCGACCAGAGCGCGATACCCGGGATCCCGTGCGAGATCGCGGGTTTCCTGCGGATCGGCGTCGAGATCGAAGAGCTGCGGCGGCATACCGACGTAACACACGTATTTGAACGGCCCCTTGCGGATCAGGAAGGCGCCGGCCGCTGCCCCGGCGGCGTGGTACTCGCACAGCATCGTGCGGCGCAGAGCAGTGCCGCGCACGACATCGATCAACGGCGCGCCGGGCAGGTCGCGATCGTCTGCATGCGGCGGGAGGCCGACGCAATCGGTGACGGTCGGGAACACATCGACCAGCGACACCGGCGCACGGCAGACAAAACCTTGCGGTATGTCGGGCCCGGCGAAGATCATCGGCACCCCAGCCGACTCTTCGTACATCGTCGATTTGCCCCAGAGCCGCCTTGTGCCGAGATTGTCGCCGTGGTCGCTCGAATAAAGCACGCGCGTCGTGTCGGCGAGCCCGACCGCGGCCAGCGCGTCGAGCAAGCGCCCGACATTGTGGTCGACAAAGCTGACGAGCCCGAAGTAAGCGGCGAGGGCACGCCGCAATTTCGTCTCGTCGAACCCCTTGTCGTAGATCTGGCACTCGCGGATGGCGGCGATGTAGGGGTGGTCCGGCTCCCGCTCGCCGGCGTCGTACAATGCCGGCCGCGGCAGCGATTCTTCCGGATAGCGGTCGTACCATTCCGGCCGGGCGATCAGCGGGAAGTGCGGACAAACGAGCGAGACGAACAGCACCCACGGCTTGCCGCCCCCATTCCTTTGATTGGGTCCAGCGGCGCGCGCCTTGAGCCAATCGACCGCCGCGGCGGTGATGTTGTCGTCGTAATCCTGATAGCTGGAATTGCCGGGGCCGGCGTCGTTGGCCAACCGCAACGCCGCCTTGCGCACCGGCAGCGGGTCGCGCAGCCAGCCGAGCGGATCGCCGATCCCGTCGACGACATGCAGCGGCATCACCTCCTCGGTAAAGCCGTTATCGTCATCGGCGCTCCGGAAATGAAGTTTGCCGATCGCGGTCACCTCGTGGCCGGCGCCGCGAAGCCGGTGGTGCCACGACGGCACGCTGCCGTCATAGGGAATGCCGTTGTCCCAGAAGCGGATCTGGTGGACATAGCGGCCGGTCGCCAGCGCGGCGCGCGAGGGCACGCAAATCGGCGAGTTGCAATAAGCCGAGGTGAAGCGCGCGCCGCGGGCCGCCAGCCGGTCGAGGTTCGGCGTCCGGATCGTCTCGTGGCCGCCGGCGCCCAGAACGCGCGGATTATGTTCGTCCGACAGGATGAGCAGCAGGTTCGCGGGGTTCACAGCGGCGCTCTCCGTGGCGGCGAGACCAGAACCGGGTCGGCCTCCTCGAAGGCGGCGAGGCTGCGTTCGATGGCGTCTTGCGGCAGGTCGCGGGTGATAAAGACGATGCGGGTGCGGCGGTCCTCGCTCGGCCATTGCGGCAGCAGCACCGGCGGGTGAAACACATGCTGCACCCCGTGCAGCACCACCGGCTGGTCGGGCCGGTCGGCGATCGCGACAATCGCCTTCAGGCGCAGCAGATCGTCGCCGCGCATCGTCGCCAGCGCGTCGAGCCAGGCCGACAGCGCATCCCAAGAGATCGGCCGCTCGCGGGTGATGCAGAAGGCGCGGATCTTCTCGTCATGCCGGTTGACGTCGTGATGCTGGTGTTCGTGGTCATCGTGGTATTCCGCGAGCGCTTCATCGTTGAGCCAGCGCCGCACCTCGACACTCTTCGTCTGCGGGTCAAAGACGCCGAGGCCGAACAGCGCGGCGGGATCGATCGCCCCTTGTATCGCACGCAGCCGCGGCGCGCCGGGATTGAGCGCGGAAAGACGTGCTTCGAGCGCGCCCACGGTCGCGGCGTCGGCGAGGTCGGATTTGGTGACGATCAGCCGGTCTGCGACCGCGGCCTGCTTCACCGCCTCGGGCTGGCGATCGAGGGTCGCGGCGCCGTTGACCGCGTCGATGGTGGTGACGACGCCATCGATCATGTAGCGCTCGACGACGATCGGGTCGGACATCAGCGCGTGCAGTACCGGGGCCGGGTCGGCAAGACCTGTCGTCTCGATCACCGCGCGGGTGAAATAGGGGACCCCGCCCTTGACCCGGCTGACGAAGAGATCGGTCAGCGTGTTGGCGATGTCGCCGCGCACCGTGCAGCAGAGACAGCCGCTGTTGAGCAGCACCACATCCTCGGTGGCGCTTTCGACCAGGAGATGGTCGAGGCCGATCTCGCCGAACTCGTTGACGATGACCGCGGTCGCCGCCATC
>Ga0070766_10000062_pt1 | contig 39843 bp, 40 predicted proteins | sample HubBroMetageWFT6_FD_69782 | JGI IMG/M metagenome (GOLD analysis project Ga0070766, IMG submission 69782) | Warmed and freeze-thawed soil microbial communities from the Hubbard Brook experimental Forest, New Hampshire - Hubbard Brook CCASE Soil... | ecosystem: Environmental > Terrestrial > Soil...
AGCCGGCCGTAAGCCGGGCGGCGCGGCGCCGCGACCAGGCGCTCGGCCACCTCGCGCTGGAACATCAGGGTCAGGCTGTCGTAGTCGCCGATCCGGTCGAGCCAGCGCAGCAACAGCGCGGTGGCGATGTTGTAGGGCAAATTGGCGACGATCTTGCGCGGCGGCTTGGTGAGCGCCGCCGCATCGAGCGCCAGCGCGTCGCCTTCGACGAGTTGGAGCCGTCCCGGATAATGCGCCGCCAGCTCGCCGAGCGCGGCGAGGCAACGCGGGTCGCGTTCGACCGCAACGACCCGACGCGCCCCCTCGGCCAGCAGTGCCCGGGTCAGCCCGCCGGGGCCGGGGCCGATCTCGATCACGGTACAATCGTCGAGCCGGCCGGCGGCGCGCGCGATGCGCCGGGTCAGGTTCAGGTCGAGGATGAAATTCTGCCCGAGGCTCTTCCTTGCGGCGATACCTTGCCTGGCGATGACCTCGCGCAGCGGCGGCAGCGCCGGCAACTCGCCTGATGTCACCCGGTCCGGCGCTTGTGCTGACCGGCGCCGCGACGCTGTGCCGTCTCGGCGGCGAGCCGCAGCGCCGCAATCAGGCTGTCCGGCCGGGCGGTGCCGCGTCCGGCAATGTCGAAGGCGGTGCCGTGGTCGGGCGAGGTGCGAACGAAGGGCAACCCCAGGGTGACATTGACGCCGCCGTGAAAGTCGATCGTCTTGATCGGGATCAGCGCCTGGTCGTGGTACATGCATAAGGCCGCGTCGTAATCGGCCCGTGCCTCGGCGTGGAACATCGTATCCGGGGAAAGCGGTCCCCGCGCATCGATGCCGAGGGCGCGCAGCTCGGCGATCGCCGGGGCGATAATGTCGAGATCCTCGCGGCCGAGCGCGCCGTTCTCGCCGGCATGCGGGTTGAGACCGGCGACCGCGACGACCGGCCTGGCGATGCCGAAATCACGGACAAGTGCATCGTGCGTGATCTGCCCGGTCCGGACGATGGTCGCAATGGAAAGCGTCTCGATCGCCTGCCGCAGCGGCAGGTGAATCGTCACCGGCACGACACGGACCTCCGCGCAGGCCAGCATCATCACCGCGCTGGCTCCCGGTCCGGCCAGTTCCGCGAGGTATTCGGTATGGCCCGGATGGCGGAACCCGGCGCGGTACAGCAGATCCTTGTTGATCGGGTTGGTGACGATTGCGGCGGCGCGCCCGGTCTGGACATCGGCCACCGCCTTGTCGATGGCGCCGATCACCAGCGGCGCGTCCGCCGGGTCCGGCCGTCCGGGTCGGGCCCTCACCGCGCCGCCCACCGGCAGCACCGGCAGAGCCGCCGCGAACACCGAGAGCGCCTCACCAGGCTCGGCAATCGCACGCACCGGCACACCCCAGCCGAGATGGCGCGCCAAGGCGGTGAGCCGCTCCTGATCGTCGATCAGATAAAACGCCGGCACGCCGTCCTTGCGGCGCAGCCAGGCCTGAAGCGCGATCTCGCCGCCGATCCCGGCCGGCTCGCCCATGGTCAGGGCGAGCGGAACGGCCATCACACTCTCACATCGACATAGGCGTCGCGTCGCAGATCGCGCAGGTAGCGGCGGGCCACGGTATCGAAGCGCTGCCGCAGGATCGTCTCGCCGATCTCCTCGCGGGTCGGGGCGCTGCTTTTGCCGTCGCTTTTCGCACAGACCATGATCACGCCGACCCCGTTCTTCTGCACGATCGGCGCCGATACCTGTCCGATCGGCAGGTGACTCACCAGATTGCGCATCTCGGCGCTGAGATTGGCGGCGGTCAGTTTGCCTTCGCTCGAAAGCTGCGGCGCCTTTTCCTTGCCGATTTTCAACAGGCTCGGGCAATCCTTCGCGGCCGTGCGCACGTTCTGCGCTTCGCCGACCGCCGTCCGTCGCATCGCTTCCGTTGCCGGCGGCGGCAGCGGGAACACCACCTGCACGATGTCGTACACCGCCTCCTGCTCGCCGCCGGTCGTGCCGGTGCGGCGATCGAGGACGACCATCAGATAAAAGCCGCCGCCGGACCGAATCGGTTGGGACAGTTCGCCGACCTTCAGCTGCGTGACGACTTTCCCCAGATCGGGCGGCAGCTGGTCGGGACGCACCCAGCCCATGTCGCCGCCGACCGCCGCCGTGGCGGATTGCGAGTATTGCTGGGCGATCGCGGAAAAGCGCGCGCCTTGCTTCATCAGATCGCTCAGCCGCTCGGCCTGGTGCTTGACCTCGTCCTCCTGGGTTGGATTATCGACCGCAAGGAAAATCTCGGCGACGCGGCTTTGCGGCTCGCTAGCATGGTCCTTCGCCCGTTTCAGCGCCTCGTCGATCTCTTCGTCCGAAATGTCCGTCGTCTGCGAAGCTTGGCGCTTCACCAGCTTTGCCCAGACGATCGCGGCGGTCAGTTGATCGACGAGCGAGCCGCGGTCGATGCCGCGCGCCTGCAGGAACTCGTTCAGCTGGCCGGCTTTCATGTTGTTCTGTTTTTCGATCTGCGCCAGCGCATTGTTGACCTCCTCGTCGGTCGCGCTGATGTTCTGACGCTTGGCTTCCTGCAGCTGCAGCTTCTCGTCGATCAGCGATTTCAGCACCTGCGGCGCCAGCTTCTTGCGAGCTTCCTCGCTGTCCTGGAGGTTCGACGAGATCATCACCATGCGTATCCGCGAGATCAGGTCAAACACCGAGATGACCTGGTCGTTGACGACGGCGGCGATCCGCATTTCCGGCGTGGCGCCCCCGGGTGCAGCACCACCCGGCGGCTGCGCCGGCTGGTGCGGCACGGCGGCGGCTTGCTGTCCGCGCACCGTCGCGGCATTGGTGGCGGTGGTGAAAACCAGCGCCGCCGCGAGCAATAACAGATGGAAGGAACGAAACCGCTCCATTGTACGCCAATCCTGCTGCCCAACCCCACGCCGGAAGTCTACACGTTCACGCGCCGAGTGTCGCCGCCGCGATACCGAAATAAAGTTCAGGACTAACTGCCCGAGATTGAGGCCACGTTGCCGCCGAACTCGCCGAGGTTCTTGAAGACGATGCTGAACATGACCGAAATTCCCGGGGTCACATCGCCGCTGCGGATTCCCGATTGGGTGATCGAGCCGACAAACCCCATGCACTCGTCCTGATAGACGGCGGCCAGCTGCGCATAGATGCTCGTGTTGCTCGATTGCGGGGTGGCGATGCCGTTGATCAAGTTGGTCGAGTTGGTCAGATTGATGGTTTCGCTGCCGGTCAGCGACCAGTAGCGGGTCAACTTCGCCGTCGCGCTCACCGACAGCTGCTCCCGCTTGCCGAACACAACCTGGCCGGTCGCCGGGACGGTGACGACATCGCTCTGCGGTTCCGCCGGTATCAACAGGTAGTTGGCGCCGATTTTCAGGCTTTGCGGTCCGACCGAGACCCCGACTTCCTGGGTGCGATTGCTGAGGTCGCTCTTGGCGAATCGGAACCGGTAGATCAGGTCGAGATATGGGCTGGGCTGCAGCGTGATGCGGCCGACCACGTCCGACAGATGCTGTTCGGCGCCCGATGACGGCGGCAGAAACACGTTGTTTTCGGCGCGGTAGCTCTGTCCGATCAGGAAGCGGTAATTGCCGCCGTCCTTGTCGTAAAGACCGCCCTTCAACCCGTAATCCACTCGCTGTCCGGTATCGAGCACGTCGTAGCCGGCTAAGCGGTCGGCCCGAAACAGGTCGGAATCCTTGAATTCGTATCCCAGGCTGTCTTCATCCGGGATGTTGCGGCGATTGCCGCCGGACGGCCCAGCGTAGAACCCGGTGATCGGCTCGATGATCTCGGTCCATTCGTCGCCGCGATGGACCAATGGATAGTTCCAGGTCAGCCCCAGTTGCGGGAAGGCGCGCGCCGCGAGGAAGTCGAGGCTGGTGGGCTCGGTGGGAGGTGCGCCTTTAACCGGGAAAAAGCCGGTAGGCAGCTCGGGGTTCGATAACGAGCTCAGATTGCTGATCGAATAGGCGTCGCCGCGCACGCTGGCCGAGAATTTGTATTCGCTGCCGATGCCGTCGCGGAAAGTCCTGTCCCACTCGCCGCCGAGCGAAAGCCGCCGCGTTTGCGTACCGACCTCCCGCACGATGTTGAGAATGTTGGCGTTGGCCTTGAGGGTGCCGCCCTCGATGGCGCCGGGCTCGCTCTGCCAATCGCGGTTCACCACCGGCAGCACGATCGGCTGCGTCGAATCGCCGAGCCCGGGCGTCAAAGGCTGAAAGATGTAAGCGTTGACGTCGGTCGCGGCGCGCGGCTCGAAGCCTTCGAGATAGGCACGGCTGATCAGCGCGTTGAGTAGCGGATTGCCGAAGCCGAAGCGCAAGAGATACGTCTGATCGGAAGCGCGCTGGATCTGAAAGCCGGTCCGATAGGTATCGTCGATATCAAAAATTCCGTTGGCATTGACATGCCCGCGGGTCTGGCTGTCGATGGTCTCTACCCCGTTCGAGCCGACATTGCTGTAATTGACGCTGCCGATCGCATCGATCTGGCCGTTTCCGAAGCGCTCGCGGTACTCGGTGGCGAGCAGCGGCCCGGCGCGGCTGGTGAAGCGCGGGTCGAGGGTCAGGTCCTTGTCGTCGTCAAGGACGATGAAGTAGGGCAACGAAAAATGGAAGCCGAGCGTGTTCGAGTTGCCGAAATTCGGCGTGAGAAACCCGTTCGCGCGCTTCACCGAGGGTTCAGGCTGCGACATGTACGGTGTGTAGAAGACCGGCACGCCGTCGATTTCCATCACCGTGTCGCGGAATTCGATCAGCTTCAATGCTTTGTCGTCGCTGATCTCTCGGGCTTTGAGCTGCCATGCCGGCGGCGCGGTCGGGTCCTTCTTGCACAGATCGCAAGGGGAATAGACGCCGCGCGCCAATTCGAGGCGATTGCCGTTGATGCGCCGCGCCGCATTGGCCGCCAGCCGCGACCGGTCGGCCATCAGCATCCGCACGTTATCGGCGAAAGCATCGTTCATAGAATTTCGTAATTCCATGAAGTTGGAGAATATTACTTCCCCAGTCGGCAGTATCAAGCTCACATTGCCGGAGGCGGTAACCGTATCGGTTTTCTGATTATAGGTAACCGTATCGGCAAGCAGCACCTGCCCACTTTGCGAGATCTCGACATGGCCGCGAGCGATGGTCAGCGCCAGCTTGTCGTCGTAGTCGACCTGGTCGGCCTGGAACACGATCGGCGCGCTCTTGTCGGTCTTCTGGCTCATCATGCTGCTGTCGATCGCGCGAGCGCCCTTCGCGGCGCACAGAAGCGCCAGCATCGCGCCGACCAGAAGAAGCGTGGCGCGCCGAGCCGTCCATTGCCGTCGTTCAGGTCGGGGGAAACCCGTCATCCGCCGTGTTCGATTCGAGGGAAGCCTCTGGTCAGCCGTATCGCGGAAAAGCCCTTCGACAGCCGAGTCGGACAGGCACACCCATCCTCATCCGTCCTCGAGGTGAAGCAACATCGACGAACCGAAAATCATGCTGATCCCGGTTGGGGTCCAGGCCGCCAGCAACACCGGTATCTTCGCTGACAGCCCTAGAGCAAACACGATATCGGATAGAAAATATAATAGGAAACCCGCAAGCACGCCGCTGACGATCAGCATTCCGGCGCCGCCGCGGCGCTGCATCCGCAAGCTGAACGTCGCCGCCACCAGAACCATCGCGCAAAACAGAAACGGCCGCGCCAGTAGGACGTTGAAATGCAGGCGGTGTCGCTGCGCGGTAAAGCCCGATTGTTCCAGCAGCGCGATAAAGCCGGGCAATTCCCAGAACGACATCGTGTCAGGGGAAGCCAGGCTCTCCTCGATCTTGGTCGAGGTCAGGCTGGTCGGCAGCCGCAACTCGGCCATGGGTTCCGGCGACTCGCCAGTGCGGAAACGCTGACCGTCCTCGATCACCCAGGCGCCGTCCTCGAGCCGTGCCGACTTTGCCTCGACGCGCGAAGTAAAATCTGTCTGCTGGTTGAGGAAGAAAACGGTCACGTTTGCCAGCACTAGCTCTTGCGAGGCTAGCTTGTCGCCATGGATGATGACCCGGCCGCCCTCCGCATCGCTTTGCCGCAGCCACAAGCCGGCGTTCGATAATGACAGCGGGTCTCCTCCCCCCTGGCGCAGGATGCGCGCGTCGAGCTTCTCATAGGTAGCCTCCATCGACGAGGCGATCGGGTTGAACACCGTCACAGCGAAGACGCCGACCAGCAGCGCGACCAGCACCGCCGGGGTCAGAAACCCCCAGGCCGAGACGCCGGCCGCGCGGGCGACGACCAGTTCGTTGCTGCGGGTAAGCCGCCAGAAGGCGAGCATCGTGCCGAATAGGACAGCAAACGGCATCACGTCCTGCGCGGTGTGGGGCAGCTTCAACGCCGCCATTTCCAGCAAGGTGCTCCAGGTCGCCTGGGCTTTCACCCCGCCGCGGCGGATCAGCTCGATATAGTCGAGCAGAAAGGTCACGCTGACCATCGTGCCGAACACGCCGCAAAACCAGATGAAAAACTGGCGAGCGATATAGGTGGAAAGGGTCCTTGCGAGCTGCACTCGAAACCGCCCCCCAATTGCCGGTTTTACCGGACCGCCGGCACGAGCCGCCGGAAATCGAGCTTGATCCCGCCGGACAGCAGGATTCCAAAGCCGAGCGATAACGGCAAGAGGTCGATCATGTATATCAGCGGAATCACGGCGTCGTATCGGCTCGCGAGGTTCTTGACGCCGAGATCGGCCGACTGGAAGAAGAACGCCAGCACAACGGCGAGCAGCACTCGCCTCAGCTGTCCGCGCCGGTTGAGTTCGCCAGGCAAGAGGCAGGCAAGCGGGATCAGCACAAAGCTGAAAACCGACAGCGGAACCGTGAGGCGCTGGTGCGCCTCGAGCAGAAAGCCCCGGCGCGTCAGCGGGTCGAGACCGGGCGGTGGAAAGAACAACTCGCCGAGATAGCGCTCCTGCGCCTCGCGAAACCGGGCCTCGGGCGCGTCACGCAGAAGATCGAGATCGAGCGTATAGCGGTCGAAGGTCAGCACCGACAGCTTGCCGGTAGCGCGGTCGAAACGCTGACGATTGCCATTGACCATGATGATGCGCGAGCCGCCCGCAACATCGGCGAAGGCACCGCGCTCGGCAATGATCGTGACCGGCTGCTGCGGATCGCGATCGTCGTTGATCAACAGTCCGAGGACCTCCCCGCGCTCATTGCGGCTGCCGATATAGATCGTCAGCTTGTCCGAGATCGTGGTGAAGGTGCCTTCCTGCAGCAGCGCCGAGACGAAACGGTTGCGGATCTCGAACTGGAGGTCCTTGAACTCACGGTTGGAGGCCGGCAGGAAGTACGCTGAAAGCGTCAACAGCACTAGAAAGGCGATGCCGGCCAGCATGAACACCGGCCGGGCGAGCGCGAGCGGGCCCAACCCGGCGGAGCGCATCACCACAAGCTCGCTCTCCGAGGTCAGGCGGTTGAACACGAACAAGACCGCGATAAACGCGCCGATCGGCAGCACGATGTCGAGAAAGCGCGGCAGGATTAATAGCGCGAGATAGAGGAAAACCTCGATCGACAGCCCGCGGTTGACGATCAGGTCGACCAGCCGCAGCGATTGGGCTAGCCAGACCGCGGCGCTCAGCGCCGCGGTGACGAACACCATCATGCTGAGGCACTGCCGCAGGATATAGCGGTTGAGAGTGGTCAGCGGGATGGTCATGGACGCGCGATCATAGGATGCCGATCGCCCCGCGGCCATAGCATTGGCCGGAGCGTTGCGGCGCCGGCGGGCCGCCCTGCGGCAAAGGCGCATTGACTCGGTCGGGTGCCGCGTTCTATCGCCCGGCATGGTTCATTGCTGGCTCAAGGTCTTGGCATGAAGATCAGCTTCGCCGAATTCGCGCTGCCGCAATCCGGCGCCGTCGTGGTCGGGGTGTGGGAAGAGCGGGGGCTGACCGAGCCGGCGCGGCGCCTCGACGAGGCGACCGGCGGCGCGGTGTCGCGGGCGGTGGGCGCCGCGGCGCGGTTCCGCGGCAAGAAAAACGAGCTGATCCCGATCATCGGGCCGCCCAATCTGGGTGTGAGTCGCATCGTTGTCGCCGGCCTCGGCAAGCCTGATGCGGCGGACGAACGGCTGTTGCAGGACCTCGGCGGCAACCTTATCGCTCATCTCAACGGTGCCGGCGAGACCGAGGCCGTCTTTGCCGTCGATATCGGCGACGTGCCAGAGCTGAAGCCGGCCGAGGCAGCCGCCCAGCTGGCGTTTGGGGCCGCGCTACGCTCCTACCGCTTTGACAAGTATCGCACCAAGCAGAAACCCGAGCAGAAGCCCTCGCTCGCCCGGGTCACCGTCGCCACCGACGCGGTGGGCGAGGCCAAGAAGGCCTATCGCGCGCTCGGCGCGACGGCGGACGCGGTGTTCTTCACCCGCGACCTCGTCTCCGAGCCGGCCAACGAGCTGTATCCCGAGAGCATGGCCGAGCGTGCCGCCAGCCTGGCCGATCTCGGCGTCTCGGTCGAAATCCTCGACGAGGACCGCATCGGCGAACTCGGCATGGGTGCGCTGCTCGGCGTCGCTCAGGGCAGCGTTCGGGCGCCGCGCGTCGTCGTCATGGAATATCGCGGTGGCGCCGCCGGCACCGCGCCGGTCGCCTTTATTGGCAAGGGTGTCACCTTTGACACCGGCGGCATCTCGATCAAGCCCGCCGCCGGCATGGGCGACATGAAATGGGACATGGCCGGGGCCGGCGTGGTGATCGGGTTGATGCGGGCCCTGGCCGGCCGCAAAGCAAAGGTCAATGCGGTCGGCATCGTCGGCCTTGTCGAGAACATGCCCTCCGGCACGGCGCAGCGGCCGGGCGACATCGTCCGCTCGATGTCGGGGCAGACGATTGAGGTCCTGAATACCGACGCCGAGGGCCGGCTCGTGCTGGCCGACGTGCTGTGGTACTGCCAGGAGCGCTTCAAGCCGCAGCTAATGGTCGATCTCGCCACCCTGACGGGCGCGGTCATCGTCGCGCTCGGCAGCGAGCACGCTGGGCTGTTCGCCAACAACGAGGAGCTTGCCGAGCGGCTGATCGCCGCCGGAAATGCAGTCGGCGAGAAGCTGTGGCGCCTGCCGCTTTCCGAGAGCTTCGACCGGGCGATCGACAGCGACGCCGCTGACGTTAAGAACATCGCCGGCGATCGCGGCGCCGGCAGCAGCATCGGTGCGCAATTCCTGAAACGCTTCGTCAACGATGTGCCTTGGGCGCATCTCGACATCGCCGGCGTCGCCTGGTCGAAAAAGGATGCGCCGACCGTGCCGAAGGGCGCTACCGCCTTCGGCCTCAGGCTCCTCGACCGCTTCGTTGCCGACCATTACGAGAAGGAGTGAGACTCCGCTCGAATGGGTGCCAAGTTCTCATCGTCGCCCCCGGGAAAGCGGGGATCCAGAGGAGCCCCGCACAGAGCATCATCCGAACCGCTTCCAGGCCGCCTGCCGCGACACGGCGAGCGCCTGCCCGATCATTGCCCAACTCACCTCGCGCTCACGGAGGATGTCGACGATGTCCTGCATGCTGGCATCGACCCTCTCAAATGCGCCGTTGTATCCGGCGAGTGTCTTGAGCAACGTCTCGGTAGGTGCGCTGTCCGGCAACAGCGAACCCGGCACCTCTTGCGCTGCCGGCTTCTTGTCAATGATTGCCTGACAGAGTTGCACGCATTCGTCGCAAATGAACACGCCAGGTCCCGCGACCAGCGTCTTCACCTCCGTTTGAGCCTTCCCGCAAAAGGAACAGCGATATACGCGTTTGTGGATCTCAACAGATTCGGGGGCTGGCACGGCCTTTCTCCGTTGTCAACGTTAGGATGACAGTCAACCACGCATTGACGTTTTCTGTCAACCGGGCATTGACGACGACGGTTGGCGAGGACATAATTGCCGACATGGTCCGGATTGGCCGCTGGAACGGCGACCGCTGGATTGCCGCGTGGCGGCTAAATCGTTCTGATGGCCGAGATCGGTTTTTATCACCTGTTGACGACACCGCTCGAGCGCGCGCTGCCGCGGTTGTTGGAGCGGGCGCGGGCGCAGGATTACCGCATCGTGGTCCGCGCCGCCTCGACCGAGCGGGTCGAGCATCTGAACGCGCTGTTATGGACCTATGACGAGGCCGGATTTCTGCCGCACGGTTCCGCCCGCGATGGCAATCCGGCGGAGCAGCCAATCTGGCTCAGCGACCGACAGGAAAACCCGAACAGCGCGACCATCCTGTTTCTGGTCGATGGCGTCGAAGCCGACGACATCGGAGATTTCGCCCGCTGCATCGACATGTTCGACGGCAACGACGAAACCGCGGTCGAGGCGGCGCGGGCGCGCTGGCGCCGCGCCTCAGCGGCCGGTCACGCGCTGACCTACTGGCAGCAGACCGCTTCGGGCTGGGAAAAGAAGGCCTAGAGGCAACCCTGCATTGCCGCTTGTTGGGTCCCTCGCTATAACCCGCGCCTTCGCAGACGCGAGACAACGCCATGGCCACCGAACGCACGCTGTCGATCATCAAGCCGGACGCGACCCGGCGCAACCTCACCGGCGCCATCAACGAGCGCTTCGAGAAGAACGGGTTGCGCATCGTCGCGCAAAAGCGCCTGCGGCTGACGCAGGATCTGGCCGAGCGCTTCTACGCGGTGCACGCGCAGCGGCCGTTCTATCACAGCCTCGTCGGCTTCATGATTTCCGGGCCGGTCGTGGTCCAGGTGCTGGAGGGCGAGAACGCGGTGGCGAAAAACCGCGAGGTGATGGGCGCGACCGACCCCGCCAAGGCCGCTCTGGGCACGATCCGCAAGGATTTTGCCGAGTCGGTCGAGGCGAATTCGGTGCACGGCTCCGATTCGCCGGAGAACGCGGCGCAGGAGATCGCCTTCTTCTTTTCGCAGGCCGAAATTTGCCCTTGACCGGCGGTCAGTCGCGCGCCCGGGTGTGCAGCGTCGTGCGGCGCTCCTGCAGATAGCGGCGCACCGCCGGATCGCTTTCAAGTCCGATTGCCAACTGGTAGGAGGCCTCCGCCCCGGCGACATCGCCGCTGCGCGCCAGGAGTTCGGCGCGCGCCGCCCAATAGGGTTGGTAGGCCGCCAGCCGCGTATCCGCCGCCACTGCGTCGAGGATTGCGAGCCCCGCCGCGGCGCCACGCGCCTCCGCGGCGGCGACCGCCCGATTGATCGCCACCACCGGCGAGCCCGTCACGGCGGCCAGGGCATCGTAAAGGCGCTCGATCGCCGCCCAGTCGGACGAGCCGGTGCCGCGCCGAACGACATGCGCGGACTGCACCGCCGCTTCGAGCTGATAGCGGCCGACCCCACCTATCCGGCTCGCCCGGAGCAGCGCCGCTTCGGCCTGCTCGATCAGCCGCTCGTCCCACAATGCCGGGTCCTGGTCGGCGAGCGGCACATAATCGCCGGCCGCGTTGCGGCGCGAGGCGCGCCGTGCTTCGGCGAACAGCATCAAGGCCAAAAGGCCGAGCGCCTCCGGCTCCTCGGGTAGCAGCGAGGCCACGAGCCGACCCAGCCAGATCGCCTCGTCGGCGAGGTTGCGGCGGCGCACTTCGGTGCCGGCGGGATCGGACCAGCCCTCGGCGAAGGCGGCGTAGATCGCCTCCAGCACGGCCTCGATGCGCTCGCGCAACTGGGCGTGCTCGGGCACCCGGAACGGAACACCGGCTTCTCTGATCTTGGCTTTCGCGCGAACCAGCCGCTGGCTCATCGTCGCGGGCGCGACCAGAAAGGCCGAGCCGATGCTCGCGGCATCGAAGCCGAGCACAGTTTGCAGTATCAAGGGCGCGCGGATTCCGGCATCGATCACCGGATGCGCACATGCAAAGATCAACGCCAGCCGGTGGTCGGGGATTTGCGTCTGATCGAGCGCCGACTCCGCCAATTCCTCGGCCACCAGCCGCAGATGATCGCCGGCATCGCTGCCGCGCCGCTGCCGCCGCTCGGCGTCGGTCGCCTTGCGCCGCGCGACGGCGATCAGCCACGCCTCGGGATTGCTCGGGATGCCGCTCGTGGGCCAATCGGCGAGAGCGGCCGCGAACGCGTCGGACAATGCGTCCTCGGCCGCGGCCACGTCGCGCGTGCGATGCGCGAGGAAGGCGACCAGTTTGCCATAGCTGCGCCGGGCCGCCGCCTCCGCGGCCCGGCTCGCCTCGCTGGCGCCATCCTCCGTCACGGCGTCGGCCGTTTTTACATTTCCCAGATCGGGCGGACCTCGATCGCGCCGTGGCTGGCGCCGGGACAGCGCGCCGCCCAGGACAATGCCGCGTCGAGATCGGGCACTTCGATCATGTAAAACCCGCCGAGCTGCTCGCGGGTCTCGGCATAGGGCCCGTTCAGCACATTGGTCTTGCCATTGGCGACGCGCACCGTGGTTGCCGAGGCAATCGGCTGCAGCCGATTGCTGGCGACCCGGACGCCGGCTTGCGTCAGTGCCTCCGTGTAGGCGTGGTAGGCGGCCATCCCCCGCTCGACCTCGGCTTTGGGCAGGGCCTCAAACGCGCCCTCGTCGGCATAGATCAACAGCATGTATTTCATCGCGGTCTCTCCATCATCGATTATGGCGGCGCGGCATGCGCCACCGGCTCAATGACGTTCGAGCCCTGCGCGATTCGACATCCCTGACAAAAAATTTAGCTGGCCGCGAAATCGAACCGCGATGGGCCGGCAGGATTATCAGAGCAGGAAGATCGCCATCCCCGACAGGATCAGCACGATCAGCACGATCATGATCTTGAGGAACCAGGTGAACCCGATCCAGGTGCGGCGATGCCGTTCGAGTTCTGGATCCATTACCGCCATGTGCGCCTCGCACGTTTGGACATCGCCGCCCGATCTCTAAAGCCTAACCGCCGCGGGAGGCAAGCGCTTCCGGGTTGAAGAGTGCGCGCTCGGGCGGCCTGCCGCCGGCGATCGCGACACGGTTGCCGACAATGCGCAGCCGCCCTTCGGCAAACCAGCGAACGGTCAACGGGTAGAGCCGGTGCTCCGCTTCGAGAATGCGCGCGGCGAGCCGTTCCTCGTCGTCGTCGTCGCGCACCGGCACAACCGCCTGGCCAATGATCGGGCCGGTATCGACCGCCGCCCGCACGAAATGCACCGTGCAGCCGGAAAACCGCACGCCGGCGGCGAGCGCCTGGCGCTGCGGGTGCAACCCGGGAAAGGCGGGCAGCAGCGACGGGTGGATATTGACGAGACGGTCGTGCCAGGCCTCGACAAAGCCGGTGTCGAGAATGCGCATATAGCCGGCGAGCACGACCAGCCCGACGCCCTGCCGGCACAGCGCCTCGTCAGCCGCTGCGGCAAACGCCTCGCGGCTCGGGTGGGCGAGCGCTTGATGCGCGATCCCGGCGCGCGCCGCGCGTTCGAGCCCGGCCGCTTCCGGGCGGTTGCTGATGACGAGGCCGATCTCGGCCGGATAGGTCGGATCGTCAGCGGCATCGATCAGCGCCTGCAAATTCGAGCCGCGGCCGGAAATCAGCACGCCAAGTTTAAGCCGCTTCATGGCGCCCGCGCCTCGCCGCCCTGTGGGCGCGAGGAGCACTGGCGCACCCGGCTGTCGATGGCGTCCTCGCAAAAACTGCGCTATGACCGCATCATGGCGGTCCGGAGGCCGCGAAGATACGGGATCGGGGCCAGTTTGCAATGAGGTTGCAATGGGTTCGCCGCTGACGCCCAGAGGCGCCGGCAGCCGGAGCGGATGGCGCCGCGCCGGAGCGGCCGCGCTCGGTCTGCTGCTCGTTATTGCGTCGGCGATGCCAGGCCGGGCGCAGGATGCCGATCCTTATACCGAGACGGTCAAGGTCGACGCCACCGCCGACAACCCGGCCAACGCCCGCGAGGCCGCCCGCATCGACGGCCAACGCCGTGCCCTGGCCGCCCTTGCCGATCGCCTGTCCGGCGGCACCGGCGCCGCGAAGCTGGCGAAGCTCGACGACAAGACGATCACGGACCTGGTCGCCAGTTTCGAGGTCGCCAACGAGCGGATGTCGGCGGTGCGCTATCTCGCTAACTACACCTTCCATTTCCGCGCCGCGCAGGTACAGCGGCTCTTCAAAAATGCCGGCGTCGCCATGTCGGATCAACCGGGCAACGAGCCGGCCAAGGCCGGCGCCAGCGGCAAGCCGATCGTCGTCCTGCCGGTCTACCAATCCGGCACCGCGGCGGTGCTGTGGGACGATCCGAACCCGTGGCGCGACGCTTGGGTTGAAAGCCCGGCGGTGACCGGACCTGTGTCGCTTGCGGTTCCGCTGGGCGATATCGCCGATATCTCTGCGATCGATGCCGGCAAGGCGGGGGCCGGCGACGCCGAAGCGCTCGCCGCAATCGCCCGGCAGAATGGCGGCGACGAGGCCATCGTCGCGCTGGCCACGATACAGGGCCCGGCCGAGCAGCCCTCCGGGATCGACATCGCCGTGCGCCGATATCGTGCCGGCCGCGCGGTCGACAGCCATGCCGAGACGCTGACCGCCAACCCCGGCGAGGCGCAGGGCGATTTCCTGCGGCGCGCGGTTGCCGCGGTCACCGGCGATATCGAGGGCGGTTGGAAGAAGGAGGCAGCTCCGCGTTACGATCAGCAGGGGAGCCTGACCGCGATCCTGCCCATTACCGGGCTCGACGATTGGGTGAAAATACGCGAGCGACTCGCCGGCATGCCGACGATCCGCAAAGTCGCTCTCGTGGCGCTGTCACGGCAGGAGGCGACCATCGCGATCGACTATCTCGGCAGCATCGATCAGCTGAAGGCGAGCCTCGCCGGGGTCAGCCTCGATCTGGTCAAGGGGGACCCGGCTTGGCGGCTGGCGCGCTCCGGCGCGCCTGCCGCGCAGTAGCGCTGCTGTCGGGTCTATACGCGCCATGGTTCCCGAGATCACCCCCGGCTCCGATCTGCCCGCGGCGCGAGCGCTTGGCCAGCAGGCGCTGCTGATGCGGCACGAGCTGAACCTGCCCAACCTGATCACGCTGGCCCGCCTGTTGTGCGTTCCGTTCGCGATCTGGCTGATCGTCAACGGCAGCTATGGCACCGCTTTCTGGGTCTTTGTCGGGGCCGGCGTCTCGGATGCTCTCGACGGCTATATCGCCAAGCGTTTCAATCTCCGCACCCGGCTCGGCGCTCTGCTCGATCCGGTTGCTGACAAGGCGCTGCTCGCTGGCGTGTATCTCAGCCTTGGCGTCGCCGGGGTGCTGCCGGCTTGGCTGGTGGTGCTCGTCGTCCTGCGCGATAGCCTAATCGTCGCCGGATTTCTGTCGATCCAGGCGACCGCCGCGCCGAAACAGGTCCAGCCGCTGTTCATCAGCAAGGTCAATACCGCGGTGCAGATCGTATTGGTGGTTTTCGTGCTGGCCCGGCTTGGACTCGGCGCCGATGGCGGCGTTGTGACGCCGGTGCTGATCGATGTCGCCGCGGCGACGACCGTGTGGTCGGGCCTATCCTATCTGGCGCGCTGGGCGCGGATATTTCTCGGCGCGGAACCGGCATTGTGAGCGCCCGCGGCTATCGCCTCCTGTTCTGGGTTGGCCTCTTCCTCGTCGTCGTTTTCGCGCTCGGCCTGGTCCAAGGCATCCTCTTGCCTTTCGCCACCGGTTTGGCGATCGCCTACATCCTGGCCCCGCTCGTCGGCCGGCTCGAAGAGCTCGGCATGCCGCGCGCGCTTGCAAGTCTTTTCGTGCTGATCCTGTTTCTGCTCGGCGTCGCCTTGATCGTGGTGACGCTGGTGCCGCTGATCCAAGGGCAGATCATGCAGCTGATTACTCGCGCGCCGAATTTGGTGCGCTCGCTGCAGGACCAGCTCGGTCAGTGGATCCAGCTGCTGCAGGAACGGCTGCCGGCTGAGGATGTGAGCAAGCTGCGCGATCTGCTCGGCGCCAAGCTCGGCGAAGCCGTGGTCTGGCTCGTGGGTCTGTTGCAGGGAATGATCACCAGCAGCTTCGCGATCCTCAACGTCCTCTCGCTCGTGGTAGTGACGCCGATCGTGCTGTTCTTCCTGCTGCGCGACTGGGACAAGATGGTCGCGCACATCGACACCCAGCTGCCGCGCCAGTCGCTCGACACGATCCGCGGCCAGGCGCGCGCGGTCAGCGACACGCTGGTCGGCTTCGTCCACGGCCAGGCGCTCGTCTGTCTCATTCTGGCGGTCTATTACGGGATCGCCCTGACCATAGCCGGTATCGGGTCGGCGCTGGCTCTCGGGGTATTGATCGGGGTCCTGGCGATCATCCCGATGCTCGGCGTGACCACCGGGTTCCTGCTCGCGGTCAGCCTCGCCGCCTCGCAATACGGTACCTGGACCGCGATCCTGGAAGTCATTGGCATCTTCGTCTTCGGCCAACTGGTCGAGTCCAACATCCTGACCCCGAAGCTGGTCGGCGACCGTATCCATCTGCATCCGGTCTGGGTCATATTCGCCCTGTTCGCCGGCGGCACCCTCTGTGGCTTTGTTGGCATCCTCGTCGCGGTGCCGGCGGCGGCGGTGATCGGGGTCCTCGCCCGCTTTGCTTTGCTGCGCTATCGCCAGAGCGCGCTTTACGATTCCGGCCACAACTCGCGGCCCATTGAGCCGGTGGGGCGGCTGACCCGGCGCGGATGACCCAGCTCGCGCTCGATCTTCCGCCGTTTGATCCCGCGCTCGGCCGCGTCGATTTCCTCAAATCCGATTGCAACGCCGCCGCGCTGGCAGCGATCGAGCGCTGGCCCGATTGGCCGGCCCGCGCGCTCGTGCTGCACGGTCCCCCCGGCAGCGGCAAGAGCCACCTCGCCCAGCTCTGGCGCAAGCGCAGCGCCGCCACATTGATTACTGGAGGCGCGCTCGCCGGATGTGATCCCTCGGCCCTCGGGGTGCCGCCCGGCGTTGCCGTTGACGATGCCGATCGCGCCGTCGAACCGGCGCTGCTGCACCTGTTCAACTGCTGCCACGAGAGCGGCGCCAGCCTGCTGGTGGTCGCCCGCGAGGCGCCGGCGGTCTGGCCGATCGCACTGCCCGACCTCGCCTCGCGGCTGCGCGCGGCGGATGCCGTCGGCATCGGGCCGCCGGATGACGGTCTGCTCGCTGCAGTCCTGGTCAAGCATTTCGCCGATCGCCAGCTGCACGTCGCGCCGGGGCTGATCGCCTATCTCGTGCCGCGCATGGAGCGCTCGTTCGGCGCTGCGGCGGTGCTCGCCGCGCGGCTTGATCGGCTCGCGCTCAGCGCCGGGCGCCCGGTCGGCCTTGGCCTCGCCCGCCGGGCGCTCGATGAACTAGACTAGGCGCTCAGTCCTCATCGCCCAGCGATTTCGGGGTGACGTAATCGACGATCTGGTGCCGCGAACGGTCGAGTGCCGCCCAGGCGCCGTCGATGACAAAGCTCGCCCGCGCTCCGGTCGGAAACTTGCCGCCGGCGAGAGCGCGATAGCCCGGCGAATCGGGCGCGGCCAGTGCGATCGCCAGCTCGTGCAGCCCCGGATTGTGGCCGATGACCAGCACCGAGCCCGCCTTCTCGTCGAGCTGCGTCAGGCGCTGCAGCAGCGCCTTCGGCCCGGCGAGGTAGAGGCCGTCCTCGAACAAGATGCGCGGTCGCGGCTTGAAGCCGCCGAGAACGAGTTCGGCGGTCTCGCGGGTGCGCATCGCGCTCGAGCACAGGACCAGGTCGATGGGGCCGATCCCGGCTTTTAGGGTTTCGCCGATGCGGCGCGAGCTGTCGCGGCCGCGTCGGCTCAGTGGCCGCTCCTTGTCCTCGATGTCTTCGTCGCGGCTCGATTTCGCATGGCGCAGCAGGTGCAGCCGGTGCATTTCTCCCACCTCGCCGGCCTATCGCCGGTCGCCTAGTGCGTCGTTCTAATACATCTCCGGCGTGATCACGTTCTGCGGCCGGTTAGTCAACAGCGCGGCGCGCATTGTCTCAGCCGATTTCCTTCTCGTGTCCTCCCAGGAATGCGGCGTCAGCCAAGCCGAATGCGGCGTGATCACCAGCCGGCCTTCGAGCCACGGCTCCTTTGCGCGATAGGCGGCGAGCAATTTCGGGATCGGCTCCACCGGCGGTTCCTGCGGCAGCACATCGAGCCCGGCGGCGGCGATGTGCCCGTCGCGCATCAGATCGTAGAGTGCGTCGAGGTCTAGGATCGGGCCGCGGGCGTCGTTGACCACGACGGCGTCCTTCGGCAGCAGCGCCAGCTGCTCGCGGCGGAGCAGGCCGCGCGTTTCCGGCGTCAGCGGCGCGTGGATCGACAGGGTATTGGTCTGGCGCAGCAGGTCCTCCAGGGTCGGCGCGCGTTCGATGCCGAGCGCCAGCTCGGCGCCGTTGGGCAGGTGCGGGTCATAGAACACCACCCTGAAATTGAATGCCTTCGCCCGCAGCGCCACGGCGGTGCCGATGCGGCCGAGCCCGACGATGCCAAAGGTCTGGGTGCCGAGCCGCTGGATCATCGGGTTCTGGAACGAGCGCCAGGGTGCCGGCGGGTCCTTTCGCTGCAATTCGTGATGCAGCAGGATGCCGCGCCGCAGGGTCAGCGCCAGCGCGATCGCATGATCGGCGACCTCGGTCGTGCCGTAATCCGGGACGTTGCAGATCAGGATGTTGCGCGCCGCGGCGGCCGCGCGGTCGAGCTTGTCGTAGCCGACCCCCATGCGGACGATGGCGCGTAGCCGGGGAAAGCGCTCGAGGTCGGCGCCGGTTACCGGGAAGGCTAGGATCATCAGCCCGTCGGTCTCGGCGCAATCGGCGTCGGACAGCTCCGACAGCGCCTTCGTGTCGCGCTTCACGATGCGCAGGTCGGGACCGAAGACGCCACGTTCGAGTTCGTCCGGCGTCTGGCGCTCTTCCGGGAAAAGTACGGTGACGGGCATTCGTCCTCCCTTCCTACAAAGCTCAGTCGCGCGCGACCTTGACCGGCTGATGGGTTGCCGCCGAGGCGACGATCGCCTCGAAGGCGGCGACGCCGTGCAATACCTCCTCCGGCGCGATCGGGTACGGCTTGTCGCCGCGGATCGCCGCGGCAAAGGCCTCCAGCTCGGCGAGCAGCGCGTTGAAGCCCCGGTTCTGGATGATCTCCGGCTCGGCGGCGGCGTGGCGTCCGGCCGGCATCGCCGTGGGCGTGCCGCTGAAGCGGAAATCGAGCTCCGGCGTCAGCAGCTCGGCGCAGCCCTTGCTGCCGAACACCGCGAGCCGATAGCTCACCGCGGTCACCAGCGAGCACACCAAATTCGCCGACATGCCGTTGGCCATGCCGAACATGACGCTCGTCGTATCCTCGGCATCGTAACCAACGACCCGGCGCAGGCTCGTCGCATAGACCTCGTCGATGCGGCCGAACAGGTGAATGATCGCGTCGAGGTTGTGGACGCCGAGCGCGGTCATGCCCCCGGCCGGCGCCTCGCTTGCCTCGGCGCGCCAAGAGGCGGGATCCATGAACAGCCCGGCCGGGGCGTTCTGCTCGGCCGAGCAATGCGCTGGCGTGCCGAGGCGGCCGTCGTCGATGCGCGCCTTCAATTCGCGCATCCCGGGATGGAAGCGGCGCGGATAGGCGACACCGAGCACCACTCCCGCCCGCGCCACCGCGTCGAGCGCCCGGGCGGCGCTGCGGCGGTCGAGGGTGAACGGCTTCTCCATGAAGACGGGTTTCCCGGCCGCGGCGGCGCGCTCTACCTGCGGCCCGTGCTCGCTGTGCGGCGTCGCGAACACCATCGCGTCAACAGCCGGATCGGCGAGGATTTCGCCGAGGCTGTCTTTCAGCGCGATGCCGTGCTCGGCGCAGAATGCCTCGGCCTTCGATCGGGTGCGGGTATGGCCGGCGGTGAACTGGATCGCCGTGCTGTTGCCTTCCAACGCGCCGACCAACGTGCGGCCCCAGCGGCCCAGCCCGACGATTGCCGCACGGATCATCTGCATTCCCTCCCTGGGCGCGCTGCCGGCTTTCTACACGCAAGTCGCGGCGGCGGTCACGCATTCGGAGGGCGGCGCATGACAGCCTCCCGGTGGCGCTGTAGGATCGCCCGCGTCACCGCCATGTCAGAGGCGGGACAGGGAGGCCCGAATTGAGCACGAGCGCGCAAATTGTCGACCTGCGTCCCGCCGACCCATTGTCGCCGGAGCGCTTTATCAACCGCGAGCTGTCCTGGCTCGCCTTCAACGAGCGCGTGCTCGCCGAATCCGGCAACGAGCGCCACCCGTTGTTGGAACGGCTGCGCTTTCTGTCGATCTCGGCCAGCAATCTCGACGAGTTCTACATGGTCCGGGTGGCTGGCTTGAAGGGCCAGCATCTCGCCGGCATCAAGACCGTCAGCCAGGACGGGCTGACCCCGGCGCAGCAGCTGGAAGCGATCCAGCAGCGCGCCGGTGCGCTGATGGCTGACCAGCAGAAGATCTGGCTGTCGCAGCGGCGCCAGCTCGCCGAGGCGGAAGTCGCGGTCATCGATCCGATCGACCTTGAGCCGGGCGACCGCACCTGGCTCGAGCATCGCTTTATGGCCGACGTGTTTCCGGTGCTGACCCCGCTGGCGATGGACCCGGCGCATCCGTTCCCGTTTGTCGCCAACCGCGGCTTCGGCCTGGCGCTGCAGCTCGAGCGGGTCAGCGACAATGTGCGGCTCCAGGCGCTGATCCTGATCCCGGCCTCGATCCCGCGTTTTGTTCGCCTGCCAGGCAACCGGATCCGCTTCCTGCCGGTCGAGCAGATGATCGCGCTGTTTCTCGACCACCTGTTTCCGGGCTTCGCCGTCGTCGCCCAGGGCGTCTTTCGCGTATTGCGCGACAGCGAAGTCGAGCTCGAAGAAGAAGCCGAAGACCTCGTGCGGACGTTCGAGACAGCGCTGAAGCGGCGCCGGCGCGGTCATGTCATCCATCTCGCGGTCGACGCCCGGATGCCGACCGACCTGCGCCGTTTCCTGATCGAAAAACTCGACGCTGCGCCGTCCGACGTCTTCGCCACCGAGGGCATCCTCGGTCTCAACGACACCTCGCAGCTGATCGTCTCCGATGAGCGCCCCGATCTCGTTTTTACCCCCTACAACCCGCGCTTCCCGGAGCGCATTCGCGACTATGGCGGCGATTGCTTCGCCGCCATCCGGCAGAAGGACATCGTCGTCCACCATCCCTATGAGAGCTTTGATGTCGTCGTCCAGTTTGTGCGCCAGGCGGCGCGCGACCCGGCCGTTGTGGCGATCAAGCAGACGCTATACCGCACCAGCAACGACAGCCCGATCGTCCGGGCATTGGTCGAGGCGGCCGAAGCGGGGAAATCGGTCACGGCGATGATCGAATTGAAGGCGCGCTTCGACGAGGAGGCCAACATCCGCTGGGCGCACGAGCTGGAGCGCGCCGGCGTGCAGGTCGTCTATGGCTTCCTGCAGTTGAAGACGCACGCCAAGGTGGCGCTCGTGGTCCGGCGCGAGGGTGGCGAGCTTCAGTCCTACGTGCATTTCGGCACCGGCAACTATCATCCCTACACCGCCAAGGTTTACACCGATCTGTCGTTCTTTACCTGCGATCCGGCCCTATGTCAGGACGCGACTCGGCTGTTCAACTTCATGACCGGGTATGCGCGGCCTGCCAGCCTCGAAAAGATCGCGGTCGCCCCGATCACGCTGCGCCCGCGCCTTGCCGAGCTGATCGAGGCCGAGATCGCCCATGCGCGGGCCGGCCGGCCTGCGCAGATCTGGGCCAAGCTCAACCAACTGGTTGATCCGGCGATCATCGACGAGCTGTACAAGGCCTCGCAGGCCGGGGTCAGCATCGACATTGTCGTTCGCGGCATCTGCTGCCTGCGGCCGGGCGTACCCGGCATGTCGGAAAATATCCGGGTCAAGAGCATCGTCGGCCGTTTTCTCGAACACGGCCGCATCGTCTGCTTTGGCAATGGCAACAAGCTGCCCTCCGACCAGGCGTTGGTGTTCATCAGCTCGGCGGATTGGATGACGCGCAATTTCGACGGCCGCGTCGAGGCGCTGGTCCCGATTGAGAACGTAACCGTTCATCGCCAGGTCCTCGACGAGATCATGGTGGCCAATCTGCGCGATACGCTGCAAAGCTGGAACCTGGCGCCGGACGGGACGTACACGCGGGTAGCGGTCGAGGAGGAAGGGTTCTCTGCCCATACCTATTTCATGACCAACCCGAGCCTCTCCGGTCGCGGCAAGGCGCTGCGCCGCGGCAAGGCGCGGCTGGCGGCCGGCTGAACGAAATCCCGGAGACAATCCCCGCGCCGATGCCCGACCGCAATGCCAGCGCGCCGCTTGGCCGGATCGCCGTCATCGATGTCGGGTCCAACTCGCTGCGGCTCGTCGTCTTCGAGCGGCTCGGGCCGAGCCTGCTGCCGCTCCTCAACGAAAAGGTCATGTGCGCACTGGGCCGCGGGATCGCCGCGACCGGCCGGCTCAATCCGGAAGGCGTCGAACTCGCCCTTGCCAATCTGCAGCGTTTCATCGCGCTGGCACGGGCGCTCGAAGTCGACCACGTCGCGATCATGGCCACCGCGGCGGTGCGGGATGCGAGCGACGGGCGTGCCTTTGTCGCCGAAGCCGAGCGCCAGTGCGGCGTGCCGGTGCGCATTGTCGGCGGCGCGGAGGAGGGTGCGCTGTCGGCAGCTGGTGTGCTCGCCGGGATTCCCGAGGCCGATGGGGTCGTTGGCGATCTTGGCGGCGGCAGCGTCGAACTGGTGCGGGTCGGCGATGCCGAGATCGGCGATGCGATCAGCCTGCCGCTCGGGCCGCTGCGCCTGGCCGAGTTCGGCGACAACCGCAAGGCGATAGGCGAGGCGATCGATCGGTCGATCGAGCGGGTGCCGATGCTGCGCGAAGCGCGCGGCAGGGCGCTCTATCTGGTCGGCGGCGCCTGGCGGGCGATCGCGCGGCTGCACATGGAGCAGACGGGCTACCCGCTGCACATCATCCACCAGTACACGATTCGGCGGCGGCCGGCGGAGTCGTTCCTCGAGATCATCGACCGGCAGTCGCGCCGTTCGCTGGAGCGGATCACGACGATCAACCGGCGGCGCATGGAGCTGGTGCCCCTTGCCGCAGCTATTCTGCGCCGCCTGCTCGCCACCGGCCGGCCGGATCGGATCGTCTTTTCCGCCTATGGCCTGCGGGAAGGCTACGCCTACAGCCTGTTGTCGGCCGATGCCCGCGCCGACCCGCTGATCGCCGCCTGCGTCGGCATGGCCGCGAGCCAGAGCCGCTGGCAGAGCGACGGGGATCGGCTGCAGCGATGGGCGGCGCCGGTTTTTGCCGGCCTCGACGGCCATACCCACCGGTTGCACCGTGCCGCCTGTTGGCTGAGCGACATTGCCTGGACCGAGCATCCGGACTACCGCGCCGAACATGCTTTCATCCGCAGCCTGCGCATGCCGGTCGGCGCGATTGCGCATCGCGAACGCGTCTTCATCGCCTTGGTCCTGCACGCCAGATACGGCGGCACCGTGGGCGATCCGGTTACGTCGCCCGCGCGGGCTCTGCTCGACGAATTGGGCGCTGCCGAAGCCCGCGCCCTCGGATTGGCCTTGCGGCTCGCCTATACGCTCTGCGGCGGCGCGCTCGGTCTCCTCGACCAGGTACGGCTGCGGCGCGAGGACGATGGCATCGTCCTGGAATTGCCGGCGAGCGGCAGCCTCTTTATGGGCGAGGCGGTGCAGCGCCGGCTCGATGCGCTCGGTCGTGCCCTCGGCGTCGCGACGCGCACCGCCCGCCGCCGTAGCCCGGCGCTCGCCTGAGCCTACTGAGCTGTGTTCAGCTATTCCTCGGCGGCGATATCGCCGGGCGAGGCCATCATCGCATCGGCGACGAGCCCGGCATTGCCGCGGATCGCGCGCTCGATCAGTTCGCCGGCCTCGGCATGCTCTTTCAGATAGAGCTTGGCGTTTTCGCGACCCTGCCCGATTCGTTGGCCATCATAGGAGAACCAGGCGCCGGATTTCTCGACGACCCCGGCCTGGACGCCGAGATCGATCAATTCGCCGCGTTTCGAGATGCCTTCGCCGTACATGATGTCGAAATCGACCACCTTGAACGGCGGCGCCATCTTGTTCTTGACCACCTTGACCCGGGTCTGGTTGCCGATCACCTGATCGTGGTCCTTGATCGCGCCGATGCGGCGGATGTCGAGCCGCACCGAGGCGTAGAATTTGAGCGCGTTGCCGCCGGTCGTGGTTTCGGGATTGCCGAACATGACGCCGATCTTCATCCGGATCTGGTTGATGAAGATCACCATGGCGCGCGACCGCGAGATCGACCCGGTCAGCTTGCGCAGGGCCTGGCTCATCAGCCGGGCGTGCAGCCCCATATGGCTGTCGCCCATCTCGCCCTCGAGCTCGGCGCGCGGCACCAAGGCGGCGACCGAATCGACGACGAGCACGTCGATGGCGCCCGAGCGCACCAGCGTGTCGGCGATCTCCAGCGCCTGCTCGCCGGCATCGGGCTGCGAGATCAAGAGATTGTCGATATCGACCCCGAGCTTTTTCGCGTAAGCCGGGTCGAGCGCGTGCTCGGCGTCGATGAAGGCGCAGGTGCCGCCGCCTTTCTGCGCCTCGGCGATGACGTGTAGCGCCAGGGTGGTCTTGCCCGAACTCTCCGGGCCGTAGATCTCGACGACCCGGCCGCGCGGCAAGCCGCCAATGCCGAGCGCGATGTCGAGCCCCAATGAGCCGGTCGAGATCACATCGACCTCGGACGCCGCCTCGCGCGAGCCAAGCTTCATGATCGAGCCCTTGCCGAAGGCCCGCTCGATCTGTCCAAGCGCCGCGTCCAAAGCCCGCTGCTTGTCCATCGTGTCCTTGTCCAAAAGGCGCAACGCGCTCTGCATGATCGGCGCTCCGTTCCTTATTTCATACCGGGCAGGGCCGCGCAACGCGCGGCACGGGACTAATTGTACATGATTTGTTCCCATCCGCAACCATAAATCGAGTACGCCGAGGCGGGGCGGCGCGGGGTTGATTCAGCGCGGCAAAATCCCAATGCTCTTAGGGATCTTCTTCCCTTGTCCTGCCCGCGGAGTCCCCGATGTTCATTCAGACCGAGCAGACGCCGAACCCGGCCACCCTCAAATTCCTGCCCGGCTGCACCGTTATGCCCTCGGGCACGGCCAATTTCACCGATCGCCGCGCCGCTGCGCGCTCGCCGCTCGCCGAGCGCCTGTTCGAATTGCCGGAGGTCGCCGGCATCTTTCTCGGCGCCGATTTCGTCACCGTCACAAAAGAGGGCGACAGCGACTGGCACCAGCTGAAGCCGGCGGTGCTGGCCGCGATCATGGAGCATTTCACCGCCGGTCGCCCGGTAGTCGTCGGCGATGCGGCCGAACCGGCCACGTCGGCGGACGGGGAAGAGGACGAGGTCGTCTCGCAGATCAAGGAATTGCTGGAGACCCGGGTGCGGCCGGCCGTGGCGATGGATGGCGGCGACATCATCTTTCACGATTTCGAGGACGGTGTCGTCTATCTGCACATGCAGGGCTCGTGCTCGGGCTGTCCCAGCTCGACCGCCACCCTGAAGGCCGGCATCGAGAACATGCTGCGCCATTACATCCCCGAAGTCGTCGAGGTGCGGGCGGTCTGAGCGCTCCGAGGCAAAACGGACCGGCGAGAACCGCCGCGGCCAGCCGGCCCAAAGGCACGCATCGGGGCGTGCATCGCATCGTCAGCGACGCGGCCCTCGATACCCTCTTCCGTGACGCGCGCAGCCACCGAGTTTGGCTCGACCGGCCGGTCGGCGACACGCTGCTGCGCGCCGTCTGGGAATTGGTGAAGCTTGGCCCGACGAGCGATGAAAGCACGCCGGCCCGCATCCTGTTCATCCGCTCGGAAGGGGCCAAGGGACGGCTCGCCGCGGCATTGCCGCCTGATGATCGGTCTGCGTCGAGGGCAACGCCGGTTACCGCAATCCTCGCCAGCGATATCGGCACGGCCGCGAATGGCGCGCTTGCCGGTGAGGCGGCGCGGCCACGGGCGCTGGCGGTGCGCGACGGCGCGCTCCGGGGCGCCTATCTGATCTTGGCCGCTCGCTCGCTCGGCCTCGACTGCCGCCCGATATGGGATTTCCAGGCCGCCGCGGTCGAAACCGAGTTTTTCCCTGAGGGAACGGCGGTCGCGACATTCCTCTGCAGTCTCGGTTACGGTGGCGACGCGCAGTCCGAAGCGAGCGAACTCCGGCCGACGGTCGACGAGGCGTGCCAAATTCTGTGAGCGAATCGGGTTCTGTGAGCGGATCGGACGGCAGCGCGCCCCTTTGCCCCGAACCGATCCTTCTCGCGATCGAGACCGCCGGCTCCCGCTGCTCGACCGCGATCGCCCGCGGCAGCAAGATATTGGCGACCGAATCGCGACAACTCCGGCACGGCCATGGAGAGGCGCTAATGCCGATGGTGGACCGGGTAATGGCCGAGGCCGCGCTGTCCCCCCGTGAACTGGACATTGTCGCCGCCGCGATCGGGCCCGGCGGGTTCACCGGGATTCGGGTCGGGCTTGCCGCGGCGCGCGGCATTGCGCTGGCGACCGGCGCGCGGTTGATCGGAGTGACCGGCTTTGCCGCGGTGGCGCACGCGCTCCGTCGCAAGAACCGGGTCCGCAGCCTGAATGGCACGCTTCTGCTGGTCGCGCTCGACAGCCGCAGGGACGACCTCTACGTCCAGGTTTTCGTGCTGGATACCATAGCGCCACTCACCCAGCCGCAGACCGTCCTGCCGGATCGGCTCGCCGACTGGGTCGGCGCGCTCGCCGGCTCGCCGCCGTTGTTAATTGCCGGAGACGCTATGGGGGAGGCGGCCGCTGCGCTCGAAGAGCGGGTCGGCTTCGACGTCGTTCCCGATTCGGCCCCGGATGCAGTTGGAGTCGCCGCCGCCGCGCTTGAGGCGGCGCGATCTGCACCGGGCGAGCCGGTGCGCCCGCTGTACATCCGGCCGCCGGACGTGACCCTGCCAAAGCCGCATGGCATCGCGGGGGTTAGCCGATGAGCCTACGAATCATCCCCATATGGGCCGGTTCGGCGGTCCCGCTGGCGCTGCTGCATTCCGCCTGCTTTCCCGAAGAGCCGTGGGATGCGCCGGCCCTGGATCGCGTCCTTGCGTTGTCGGGCGGGTTCGGGTTCTGCGCGTGGCAAGCTGACCTGCCGGTTGGCTTTGTGCTCGCCCGCGATCTCGGCGGCGAATGCGAGATCCTGTCTCTGGGTGTCATCCCCGAATCGCGCCGACAGGGCATCGGGAGCGCGCTGATGCAGGCGGTGTTCGCTGAAGCCGAGCGCCGCGGCGGCGCCTCGATCGTTCTGGAGGTCGCCGACGACAATGCGGCGGCGCGGCAGCTTTATGCCGGCCTCGGCTTCGTGGCGGTCGGCCGCCGACCCCGTTATTACAGCCGGGTTGCCGAATCGGCGGATGCATTGATTCTGCGACGCATGACAAGAGCCGAACCAGGCGCCGCCGGAATCTAGCGAAGAGCTGCGTTCTATTCTGCTATTGCTACAGTCCCCGCTCCCCGCAACTTGCTGCAGCGGCCTTGGACGGCATAAATTGGGCATCCGGCCGTATTGCGCCGGCATCGGCTGCCACTTATATTTGCTCTTCAGACTGACGGCGGGACCAGTGATATGGACAACACAGAGCAACCAAACGATTTGTTGGCCTTGACCACGGAAATCGTGGCGGCGCACGTATCAAACAACACGGTAGGGCTAGGCGATCTGCCGCAACTGATAAATCAAGTCTACAATTCGCTCGCCAATATCGGGACCGCCCCAGCCGCGCCGGCGGCACGGCCGCAGCCGGCGGTCAGCGTCAAGAAATCGATTCAGCCCGACTACATCGTCTGCCTCGAAGACGGCAAGAAGCTCAAAATGCTGAAGCGGCACCTGAAGACCGCCTACAACATGACCCCCGAGGCCTATCGCGAACGCTGGGGTCTGCCGGCCGAATACCCGATGGTCGCGCCGAATTATGCGAAACAACGCAGCGAATTGGCGAAGGAGATTGGGCTCGGGACGCGGGCGCGGCGCGCTCGCGGTTGAGTCCGCTTGCCGGCGGATGGCCGCTTGGGGCATAGGCTGAGCGGGTGGCTTCCGCTATAGTGGCATCCGACATGCTGAGCTCGGATCCCGACGAGGTGCCCTCCCGCCTCGAGCAGCTTTGCTTCGACAAGGGGCTGAAAATGACCGAGCAGCGCCGCGTCATTGCGCGCGTGCTGTCCGACTCGGCCGACCATCCCGATGTCGAGCAGGTCTATCGCCGGGCGACCGAAATCGATCCGCGGATCAGCATCGCCACCGTCTATCGCACGGTGCGGCTGTTCGAGGAGGCGAATATCCTGGCGCGGCACGATTTCGGCGACGGCCGCTCGCGCTACGAGGAGATGCCGAGCGCCCATCACGATCATCTGATCGACCTGCAAAGCGGCCGCGTTGTCGAGTTCCGCAACGAGCAGATCGAAAAGCTGCAGGAGATTATCGCCGACGAGCTCGGCTACGAGCTGGTCGGGCACCGCCTAGAACTTTACGCCGTGCCGCGCCGCGGCAAGCCACAAGCAGGTCGGGGATAATGCCGAACCTTCGCGCCCGGCATAGTGCCGTGCCGCCTGCCTCCCATCCGTCGCGATCTCGCCGGGTCAAGCGATCCCGCGACCGGAGCCGCCTCACGTGATCGCCGGCGCCGCGGCCGAACCGCTGCCGGTCGGGATCGAAAATGCTGCGGCGCTGCATCCTCGCCGCGCGCCGGTTGCAGCCCAGGTGCTTGATCTCGTCTCCGGGCCGTTACAGGTGAGACTGGCGGAAACCGCCGCCGATGTCGACGCGGCCCAGGCGCTGCGTTACCGCGTCTTCTACGACACGATGGGCGCGCGGCCACTGGCAGGGATGGAGCAGGCCCGCCGCGATATCGACGGCTACGACCAGATCTGCGATCACCTGCTTGTGCTCGATCATACCCGTGGAAAGGGCGCCGAGTCCGTCGTCGGCACCTATCGGCTGATCCGCAGGGAAGCGGCGGAACGATTCGGTTCTTTTTACTCCGCTGCCGAATACGACATCGCGCCGCTGATCGCCTATCCCGGCGAAATTCTCGAGCTGGGCCGCTCGTGCGTCGATGCCGGGTATCGCAACCGGCCGGTCATGCAGCTCCTATGGAGCGGGATCGCCGCCTATGTCTTTCATTATGACATCGCGGTGATGTTTGGCTGCGCCAGCCTGCCTGGCACCGACACCAACGCGCTGACGGTGCCGCTCTCCTATCTCTACTTCCATCATCTGGCGCCGCCGGCGCTGCGGCCTCGGGCACTGCCGGAGCGCTATGTCGATATGCGCCGGCTCGACCCGAGCGCGCTCGATCCGGTGCGGACACTGACGGCGCTGCCGCCCTTGATCAAAGGTTATCTGCGGCTTGGCGGGTTCGTCGGCGACGGCGCCGTCATAGACGAGCAGTTCAACACCACCGATGTGTGCATCGTGGTCAAGACCGATCTCGTCACCGAGAAATATTTGCGCCATTACGAGCGCAAATCGAAGGACGCATGGGCAGCGTAGCCCCGATGGGCTCGACCACGCTGCGGCTGTGGCGTCTCGCGCTGTATCTTGGCTGGACCGTGCCGCTGATGCCGGTGCAGGTGGTCGGCTTGGTGTTGCGACGGCCGTGGGTCAGCACCTTCCCGCGTTTTTATCATCGCTGGTGCTGTCGCATCCTCGGGCTGAGGGTGCGCCGGATCGGTCAGCCGAGCGCCGCACGCCCGGTGCTGTTCGCCGCCAATCACGTGTCCTATCTCGACATCACCGTCTTCGGCTCGCTGATCCCCGGATCTTTCGTCGCCAAAAGCGAGGTCGCGGGGTGGCCGCTGTTCGGCTTGCTGGCCAAGCTGCAGCGGTCGGTCTTTATCGATCGCCAGGTCCGCAGCACTCTGCAGCAACGCGACACCATTGCCGAACGCCTCGCCGCCAGAGATGTACTGATCCTCTTTCCCGAGGGCACGAGCGGCGACGGCAATCGCGTCCTCCCGTTCAAGAGCGCATTGTTCGGTGTCGCCGCTCGCCCGGAGGCGAGCTCGCTCGCGGTCCAGCCGGTGTCGATCGCGTACACCCGCCTCGACGGCATGCCGATCGGCCGTGTATTGCGGCCGCTGTTCGCCTGGTATGGCGGCATGGCGCTGGCGCCGCATCTGTGGCGAATGCTGGGTCTCGGCAAGGTCGAGATCATCGTCGAATTTCATCGGCCGACGACCCTTGCCGAATGCGGCTCGCGCAAGCTGCTGGCGCGGTATTGCCAAGAGCGCGTCGCCGCCGGGCTCGAGGCCGCGCTGACCGGGCGCCGGCAGACCCCGCCCACAGCGGCGCAGGAGACGCCGCGCCGTCCCGTCCCGACCGATGTCGCGGCGCCGGCGCTCGGATGATGCCGCTGGGTTTCCGCTACGCTGGGTGCGTATGACCAAGCGTCTGTTCATCAAGACCTACGGCTGCCAGATGAACGTCTACGATTCGGCGCGCATGGCCGATCTGATGACACCGCTCGGCTACACTTCGGCGGCGGCGGTGGAGGACGCCGATCTGGTTATCCTGAACACCTGCCACATTCGCGAAAAAGCGGCGGAGAAGGTGTTTTCCGAGCTCGGTACGATCCGCCGGCAGAAACAGGCGCGCACGCGCCAGGGCGGCCGGATGCTGATTGCGGTCGCCGGCTGCGTCGCGCAGGCCGAAGGTGCCGAGATTCTGCGGCGGGCACCCTTTGTCGACCTGGTCTTCGGCCCGCAGACTTACCACCGCCTGCCGGAGATGGTGGCGCGCGCCGAGGGTGCCGCGGGAGCAGGCATCCTCGATACTAGCTTTCCGGTCGAGAGCAAGTTCGACCACCTGCCCGAAAGCGCCGCAGAGCCGGGGGGCAGCGCCTTTCTGACCGTCCAGGAGGGCTGCGACAAGTTCTGCACCTTCTGTGTCGTACCCTATACCCGCGGCGCGGAATACTCGCGACCGGCCGCGGAAATCATCGAAGAGGCCCGTCGCCTCGCTGCCGCCGGCGCGCGCGAGATCACCCTCCTCGGCCAGAACGTCAACGCCTATCATGGCGCCGCGCCGGAAGGCGGGGAGTGGGGTCTTGGCGACCTGATCCGCGCCCTCGCCCGCGTGCCTGGTCTCGCTCGCCTGCGCTACACCACATCGCATCCGCGCGATGTCGATGACGGGCTGATCGCGGCGCATCGCGACGTCTCTGAGTTGATGCCGTTTCTGCATCTGCCGGTGCAGAGCGGCTCCGATCGGGTGCTGACCGCGATGAACCGGCGGCACGGCGCCGACCAATACCGCCGCACGGTCGAGCGGCTGCGCGCCGCCCGCCCGGATCTCGCCTTGTCCTCGGATTTTATTGTCGGGTTTCCCGGGGAGAGCGATGTCGATTTCGAGGCGACGCTCGGCCTCGTGCGCGAGATCGGCTTCGCGCAGGCTTTCTCGTTCAAATATTCGCCGCGGCCCGGCACGCCGGCTGCCACTGCGTCCGACCAGACCCCGGACTCGGTCAAAACCGAGCGGCTCGCCGCTTTGCAGGAGCTGCTCAGCGACCAGCAGCGCGCCTTTAATGACAGCTGCGTCGGGCGCGTGCTGCCGGTGCTGTTCGAAAAACCGGGCCGTCATCCGGGTCAACTCGTCGGCCGCAGCCCCTATCTGCAAAGCGTCCATGCGGAACTCCGCGAGGACCGGATCGGCGATATCATCGCGGTGCGGATAGAGGCGGCGCAGCCGAACAGCCTCGCTGGCGTGGTCGCGGCGCAGGCGGTCGTCGCATGAGCGGAACGGCGCCGGATATCGCTGTCGATCCCGCCGCGGCTGGCCGCACCCAGCTCGAATTCGACGACAATCTGCTGTTGCCATTGCTTTACGGCGAGCGCGACCAGCATCTCGACCGGATCGAGCGCCATCTCGGCGTCTCGCTCGTCTCGCGCGGCAACCGGCTGGCGATCGCCGGCCCGGCTTCCGCCACCGAAGTCGCGCGGCTGGCGCTGTCGCGCCTCTATGAGCGGCTGAAGCGCGGTCAGGAGATCGACGTTGCCGCGGTCGACGCGGCGATGCGGCTGGCCCAGGCCGAGATCGAGGACAAGAGCCTCAGCCTGTGGCGCGACGACGCCGGGTTCCGTACCCGCAAGCGGCGGATCGCGCCGCGTTCGGCGGGCCAGGCCGCCTATGTCAAGGCGATGCGCGAGAACGAGCTGGTGTTCGGGCTGGGACCGGCGGGAACCGGCAAAACCTATCTCGCCGTCGCCGCTGCGATCGACCTGTTGATGGCCGGTCGGGTGGAGCGCGTGATCCTGTCACGGCCGGCCGTCGAGGCCGGCGAAAGGCTCGGCTTTCTGCCGGGCGATCTGCGCGAGAAGGTCGATCCGTATCTGCGGCCAATCTTCGATGCGCTGAACGACATGATGCCGGCCGACCAGCTCGCCAAGCGGCTCGGCAGCGGCGAGCTCGAAGTGGCGCCGATCGCTTTCATGCGCGGGCGCACGCTGTCGCATGCCTTTGTCATCCTCGACGAGGCGCAGAACACGACGCCGGTGCAGATGAAGATGTTTCTGACCCGGCTCGGCGAAGGCTCGCGCATGGTGGTGACGGGCGACCCGACCCAGGTGGATCTGCCGCCCGGCGCCCGCTCTGGCCTCGCTGACGCGCTTGAAGCGCTGCGCGGCGTCGAGAGCATCGGGATCGTGCGCTTTACCGAGAAGGACGTGGTCCGTCACCCGCTGGTCGCCCGCATTGTCGGCGCCTACGAGGCCCGCGACCGGGCCGCGCGCGGCGACGAGGCATTGCCGGCTGAAGCCGCGGCGGGGCAGCCGCGATGAACGGTTTGTTGGCGGTGCGTGGCTTGGAAATCGAGGTCGCGAGCCCCTGTGCAGCATGGATCGGCGCCTGTCGCGACGCCGAAGCGATCGCCGCCGCGGCTGCCCGCGTGGCGCTTGCTCACGCTCTCGCGGGAAGGTCGGTTTTGACGGACCAGCGCCTGGTTATCGGTATCCGGTTGAGCGACGATCGCGAACAGCGGCACCTCAACCACGCCTATCGCGGCCAGGACAGGCCGACCAACGTGCTGTCCTTTCCGCTCGCCGACCTCGTGGAACCTCGGCCGCCGGGTTCGCCCGTCCTGCTCGGGGATGTCGTGCTTGCCTTCGAGACGGTGCGGCGCGAGGCGGACCAGCAGCACAAGCCGCTCGCCGATCATCTCCGGCATCTTGTCGTGCATGGCGTGCTGCACCTTCTCGGCTTCGACCATGAAGGCGAGATCGAGGCCGAGGCGATGGAGGGATGCGAGGTCGAGATATTGGCCGCGTTGGGGGTGCCGGATCCCTATCGCGATACTATGTGAACAGAAACCCGGACCGTTCCAGCCGATGAGCGACACCGAGCCGCCACGTCCCGACGGCGAGTCCGAGAGTCACGGGTCGCGTTCGCGTCTGCGCAACTTGTTGCGTCTATTGCGCCGCCAGCGCGGGCCGCGCGATACGGTCGACGCGCTGGTCGCCGCCGCCGAACTCGAGGGGGCCGCCCCGATCACGCCGCAGGAACGGGTGTTGATCGGCAACATCCTGAAGGGCCATGACCGCACCGCCGACGACGTCATGGTGCCGCGCGGCGACATCGTCGCGCTCGATGTGGATCAGCCCTTTAACGAAGTCGTCAAATGCATGGTCGAGCACGGCCATTCGCGCGTCCCGGTCTATCGCGAGACGCTCGATGACGTGATCGGGTTCATTCACGTGAAGGATGTGCTGGCCCCCGTCGCCGACCATCGCCCGGTCAAGCTCACTCGTCTGTTGCGCAAGGTGCTGTTCGTGGCGCCGTCGGTGCCGATCCTCGATCTCCTCGTGCAGATGCGGCAGGCGCGCACGCATATCGCCGTGGTGGTCGACGAGTTCGGCGGCATCGACGGGTTGGTGACGATCGAAGATTTGATCGAGGAGATCGTCGGCGAGATCGAGGACGAGCATGACGTTCCCGAGACGCCAACCCTGATCGAGCGGCCCGACGGCACGCTGATCGCGGATGCGCGGATACCGATCGAGGCGCTCGAGGAGCAGCACGGCGCCCGGTTACGTCGCGCCGGCGACGAGGAGGCCATCGATACGCTGGGCGGGCTCGTATTTACGCTCGCCGGCCGGGTGCCGAAACGCGGGGAGATCATCATTCATCCCGATGGCATCGAATTCGAGGTGCTCGATGCCGATCCGCGCCGGGTCAAGCGGCTGCGCGTGCGCGGGCTGCCTTCTGGCGCCGGCAAAGGGGCCGCAAGTGCCTGAGACCTCGACCTTGCGCGCGCAGCCCGGCGCGCGGATGGAAACCCCGCTGTGCCGCTTGGCGCAGGCCCTCGCTGGGCTGTCGGGCTGGCGCCGCTACCTGACCGCCCTTCTGCTCGGCGTATTGCTCGCCGGCGCGCTGCCGCCATTCGATCTGACGCCGCTGATCTTTGTTGCGTTTCCCTTACTGCTGTGGCTCGACGAGGGCAGCGTCGGACCATGGGCGTCAGCGCGGCTCGGCTACATCTTCGGGCTCGGCTTTTTTGTTGCCGGCCTCTATTGGATCGCCGCCGCACTGTTCGTCGACATCGCCCGGTTCTGGTGGGCATTGCCCTTTGCCGTTCTCGGTTTGCCGGCGGTGCTGGCGTTCTTTCCGGCCGGAGCATTGCTGGTCACCGCGCTCTGCACGTCTCGGCTGCGGTTGTCGGCGAGTGCGCGCATCTGCCTGTTCGCGGTCGCGTGGAGCGCGGCCGAATGGGCGCGCGGGCACGTACTGACGGGACTGCCCTGGAACCTCGTCGGATACGTCTGGTCCGGCGGGTTTCCCGGAGCGCTTGCCATGCTGCAAACCGCAGCCTGGGTCGGCATCTACGGGGTGAGCTTGCTGACGGTTCTCGCCGCGGCGCTTCCCGCCCTGATGGGGATGCCGTCGCTGCGGCCTGAGCCCGCGATGCGGCGGGCCGCGCCGGTGATCACCGCGGCGCTGCTGATCCTGGTGCCCGCAGTAGCAGGCGCGGTCCGCCTCCATCTGTTGCCGCCGGAGTCGACGGGGATTTGGCTGCGCCTCGTTCAGCCCTCGATCTCGGAGAAGATGAAGTGGGACGCAACCGCCGCCGAGGCGAATTTCGAGCGGCTGCTAAAACTGAGCGGCGCGCCCTCGGACCACTCGCTCGGCGCGATCATCTGGCCCGAAGCGGCGTCGCCGTTTCTGCTCGAACGCGATGAGGCACGCCGCGCGGCGTTGGCTGCGATCGTGCCAAAGAACGGCTACCTGATAACCGGCGCGCTGCGGGGCAATCCGCCGCCGGGTGCGATCAGTCAGGTGTGGAACAGCATCGAGGCGATCGATGCTCAGGGGAAGATCCGCGCCGCGTACGACAAAGCGCATCTGGTCCCGTTTGGCGAGTATGTCCCCTTCAGCGACGTGCTCCCGATCAAGAAGATCACCCCCGGCGCGATCGATCTCAGCGCCGGTCCTGGGCCGCGCACGCTTGTCCTCCCGGGTTTGCCCGCCTTTGCGCCGATCATCTGCTTCGAGGCGATTTTTCCTAGCACCATCGTCGACGAAGATGAACGCCCCGGCTGGATCCTCAACGCGACCAATGATGCCTGGTACGGGCACAGCTCCGGTCCATACCAGCACTTCGCGATCGCCCGCACGCGAGCGGTCGAGGAGGGCTTGCCGCTGGTCCGCGCAGCGAATAACGGGATCAGCGGCGTCGTCGATGCTGCCGGCCGGGTGCTCGCGGGCATGGATCTCGACACGGTTGGGTATCTCGATGCGATGCTGCCCGCGGCCGTCTCGCAGACCCCGTATGCCCGCGCTGGCGATTGGATTTTTCTGGCGATGCTGATCCTCGGCCTCGTGCCGGGCCTGCGCCGCTGGCGATGAACATGGCAGTCCCCGCAACACGCGAAGTATCGAGATGGCGAGCGATTTCTAGTAGGTGAACCGCCTATCATAGGTTGCCATCGTTGGTTGACCGCATACTATTGTATGCAGTATCACGCTCGCTCTCTCTCATCGCGGGCGTGGTATGGCTTCCACGGGAAAGTTGCGGCGGCCGGGGCGCCGCAGATCGGAAACGCCGCACCCTATCGACGTGCATGTCGGCTCGCGTGTGCGGTTGCGCCGGTTGATGCTCAGCATGAGCCAAGAGCAACTTGGGGCGTCAATCGGCCTCACCTTTCAACAGGTGCAAAAATACGAACGTGGCGCAAATCGGATTGGGTCAAGCCGGCTCTATTATCTGGGGCGAGTGTTGGATGTCCCGATCGAGTTCTTTTACAGCGATGTTGACCCGGTGCGGGCGCCGGCGATGCCCGGCGGCTTTGCCGAGCCGCCCGCCGCGGCGTTCGACGCCGATCCCTTGCGCAAACGCGAGACGATCGAGCTCGTCGAGGCCTACTACGCAATTGCGGACTCCGCGGTGCGGCGGCGCTTGTTCGAGCTTGCCAGAGCCTTGGCGGCGGAGGGCGAAAACCCGCCAAGCGGCCCTCGGAGGCGGGCGAGCAAGCGCCCTCGGCGATAACATCACACTTGACGCTTGCGACACGACACTCGACAACGGGTCGCCGTGAACGAGGGGCACGGCTCCTGGGCCTCGATTTACCCGCGGCGCGCCGATGCCGCGTATTTGCTCATGACGGGAGAGTAGGCTTTGCCCAAGCAAAATTTTGTTTTTACCAGCGAGTCGGTGTCCGAAGGGCACCCCGACAAGGTGTGCGATCGCATTTCCGATGCGATTGTGGACACCTATCTCGCCGCCGAGCCGGAAGCGCGCTGCGGCGTCGAAACGCTGGCGACGACCAACCGCATCGTACTCGCCGGCGAGGTCCGCGGGCCAGCTTCGATCAGCGAAGAGATGCTGATCGACGTGGCGCGCCACGCTATCCGCGACATTGGCTACGAGCAGGAAGGGTTTCATTGGCAGCGGGCGCAGGTCGACTGCCATATTCATGGCCAGTCGAGCGACATCGCGCAGGGCGTCGATGCCGCCGGCAACAAGGACGAGGGCGCTGGCGATCAGGGCATGATGTTCGGCTTCGCCTGCGCTGAGACGCCCGAGCTGATGCCGGCGCCGATCTATTACGCGCATGCGATCCTGCGCTCACTGGCAGAGGCGCGGCATTCCGGTGCCGCGCCGCTGCTCGGACCGGACGCCAAAAGCCAGGTCACGCTGCAATATGTCAACGGCAAGCCGGTGCGCGCGACCGCGGTCCTCGTCTCGGCGCAGCATTCCGATAGTATCGACCAGGACGAGGTGCGCGAGATCGTGCGCCCGCACGTCGTCAACGTGCTGCCGCAGGGCTGGATGTGCGACGAGGCGCATTTCTACGTCAACCCAACCGGGCGCTTCGTGATCGGCGGGCCGGACGGCGACGCCGGCCTGACCGGCCGCAAGATCATCGTCGATACCTATGGCGGCGCCGCGCCGCATGGCGGCGGCGCGTTTTCCGGTAAGGACCCGACCAAAGTCGACCGCTCGGCCGCCTATGCCGCGCGTTATTTGGCGAAGAATGTCGTCGCGGCGAGGCTTGCCGAGCGTTGCACCATCCAGGTCGCCTACGCGATCGGCATGCCGAAGCCGCTGTCGGTCTATGTTGAAACCGACGGCACCGGCCGGGTCGACGAGGAAAAGCTGTCGCGCGTGCTGCAGGAATTGATGGATTTGTCGCCGCGCGGCATCCGCACGCATCTCGGCCTCAATAAGCCGATCTATGCGCGCACCGCGGCCTACGGCCATTTCGGCCGCCCGCCGGAGCCCGATGGCGGCTTCTCCTGGGAGCGGCTCGACCTGGTGGACGAACTGCGCCGCGCGTTCTGAGCAGGCCCTCGACGCTCTTTGACCGAGGCGACACAGCAGCGACGCCGCCTATATGGGCGCCGGCGCGGCCGGCCGTTGCGCCCCGGCCAACGCCAACTCGCCGAAACGCTGCTGCCACGGTTGGCGATTTCGCTGCCGCAGCGGGGTCGGCTCGACCCGACGGCGCTTTTTTCCGCCCCGGTCTCTGCGGTCTGGCTCGAAATCGGCTTCGGCGGCGGCGAGCACCTTGCCGAGCAGGCCGCAGGGCATCCCGATATCGGCTTTATCGGCTGCGAGGTGTTCGAAAACGGCGTCGCCAGGCTGCTCGGCGAGATCGATCGGCGCGGTCTCGGTAATATCCGGCTGTTCACCGACGATGCGCGGCTGCTGCTCGATGCCCTTGAACCTGCTTCTGTTGGGCGGGTGTTCATCCTGTTTCCCGATCCCTGGCCAAAGCAGCGGCATCACAAGCGCCGACTCGTCGCCCCGCCGACGCTCGAGCGCCTCGCCGAGATCATGCCCGAGGAAAGCGAGTTGCGCCTCGCCACTGACGACCCCGATTATCTTGCCTGGATGATCGAGCACGTAACCGCGCACCCCGGTTTTGTCTGGCTTGCCCGCCGCCCGGCGGACTGGCGCGAGCGGCCGTCCGACTGGCCGCCGACCCGCTACGAAGCCAAGGCCGTCGCCGCCGGCCGCACCCCCGTCTTTCTGCGTTTCGCGAGACGGCTGCGGCGACCTGCTGAGGGCCGATCCTTGGAATTCAACTTTAGCTCGTAACTCGCCAGCCAAGCCCCGATGCGTCATCCGATCTTTCGCGCAGTTTCGCTTGTGTTTGCCATCTCGCCATTGCTGCTGCTCGGCGGCTGCGAGACGATTTCCGGCATGCTTGCCGTCCTGTTCGGCGGTCCGCCGTCGAGCCAGCCCCCGGCGGCCGCCCAACCGGCACCCGCAGAACCGCTGCTGGCGGACCGGATCGTCGTACGGAAGAGCCAACGCATCCTCGAGTTGTTGCACGATGGCGCGGTCTTCGAGACGTTCCCGATCGCGCTCGGTTCCGACCCGTTCGGTCCGAAGCAACGAGAGGGCGATGGGCGCACGCCCGAAGGCGTGTACCGCATCGATTGGCGATCGATGGACACGCGGTACACGCGCGAACTTCACATCTCCTATCCTGACGACGCGGACCGCGAGCGGGCCCAGGCGAGGCATGCCGACCCGGGCGGGGCGATCTTCATTCACGGCCTGCCGCGCGACTACGGCCCCTACGATCCGCCCCAATGGTACCGCGATTGGACCGCAGGGTGCATTTCGGTCGGCAATACCGCCATCGTCAAGATTTGGGACGCCGTCGCCGACGGGACGCCAATCGACATCCGTCCGTGAAGCGCGCGCCCCCACCAACCCGCCGCGGCCTCGGCTTTCTGCGCTTTCGACGGCGCTTTCGCCGTTGACCGGGAGTGTTGCAGCGGCCTTGCCAGGGGCGCCGTTTTGCCTATATATGGCGCAAAACGTCCCATAGGGTCCGAGACAGTGTCTTGTCTTGCGGGCCAGCTTGCGGAGTGGGCCCGACGGCCCACTTTTTGTTTGTGTCTTCCTCCTTGTGGAAAAGAATCGATTGCCGATCGACACACACGAGATTGCGCGCATCATCGAGCCCTCGCTTGAGGCGATGGGCTATCGCGTGGTGCGCATCACCTTTATCGGCGCGCGCGGGGCGACCCTGCAGATCATGGCGGAACGCGCCGACGAGGCGCCGATGACTGTGGACGATTGCGCCGAGATCAGCCGCAGCGTCTCGGCGCTGCTTGATGTCGCCGACCCGATCGCCGGCGCCTATACGCTAGAAGTCAGCTCGCCCGGGATCGATCGCCCGCTGGTTCGTCCCGAGGATTACGAGCGCTTCGCCGGGTTCGAGGCCAAGGTCGAGCTGGCCCAGCCGCTCGACGGCCGCAAGCGCTTCCGCGGGCGCCTGCTCGGTCGCACCGCATCAGGTGCGCGGCTGCTCGCCGAGGCTGGCGAGGTGGTCCTGCCGTTCGAGACAATCCAGCGGGCAAAGCTCGTTCTCAACGATGAGCTGATCGCCGTGGCGCAGGGTAAGGCTCTACCACCCGGCGCAAGAGCCTCCGGCGCCTCTTCACC
>Ga0070766_10000063_pt1 | contig 39574 bp, 38 predicted proteins | sample HubBroMetageWFT6_FD_69782 | JGI IMG/M metagenome (GOLD analysis project Ga0070766, IMG submission 69782) | Warmed and freeze-thawed soil microbial communities from the Hubbard Brook experimental Forest, New Hampshire - Hubbard Brook CCASE Soil... | ecosystem: Environmental > Terrestrial > Soil...
AGGACGGTGGTGACGTCGAGCCCTTCCCGCGCCTGGGTCCACAGCGCCTGCACCGTATACATCGCGCTGCCGTCGGCCTGCAGGCCGACGACCTTGCGGTCGGGGCAAGCGACCGCCGCGCCGGTCGCCAAGGGCGGCCCAAGCCCGATCGACCCGCCCATGTTGGAGAGCCAGTCATGCGGCGCCGCCGATTTGGTCGGCGCGAAGAAGCCGCGCCCGGTGGTCACCGCCTCGTCGGCGACAATCGCATTCTCCGGCAGCAATGCGCCGATCGAGGCGCCGAGCGCGTCGGAGGTGATCGCGCCATGCGCCGGCTGCGGCGCCGGATCGTTGACGAATGGCGCCGGGGTGCCGCGCGCGCCGACCTCCTCGGCCAGCATCTCCAAGGCGGCGATCAGGTCTTCGTCCGGCCGCGCCAGCACATGCCCTTCGCAGCCCTCCGGATAGAGCCGGCTCGGCTTGTCGGGATAGGCGAAGAAGGCGACCGGCATCTTGGCGCCGACCAGGATCACATGCTGCAACCCGGCCAGCACCTTCAGCGCCTGGTCGACGACATAGGGGATCCTGTCGACCGAGACCCGGCCCCTGCCCCGCTGCGTCCGCGCGTTCGAGCCTTGGGCGATGATGCGCGCCCCGGTCTTGGCGGCGATCTTGCCGGCCAGCTCCAGCCCATCGGCGCGAACCGCTCTTCCGGTGACCAGGATCAAACTCGGCTCGCCCGAGCGCAGCACGCGCGCCGCTTCGCGCACCGCCTCGGGTGACGGCGCCGCCGGCTTGGCGGACGGCGGCACCGCTGCCGGCCCCGAGCCCTCGTTCCACGCCGTGTCGGCCGGCAGAATGAGGCTGGCGATCTGACCCGGCGGCATCCGCGCCGCGGCGATCGCCAAGGCGCCGTCGGCGGCGATCGATTTCGCGTCGGGCGAGGTCTTGACCCAGTGCGAGTTGGGCCGCGCCAGCCCCTCGATGTCCGAGGTCAAGGGCGCGTCGTATTGCCGGTGATAGGTGGCGTGATCGCCGATGATGTTGACGATGCCGGAGCCGGCCTTGTTGGCGTTGTGGATGTTGGCAAGGCCGTTGGCGAGGCCGGGGCCGAGATGCAACAGGGTCGCGGCCGGCTTCTCGGCCATGCGGTAGTAGCCGTCCGCGGCGCCGGTGACGACGCCCTCGAACAGCCCGAGGACGCAGCGCATCCCGTCGACCCGGTCGAGCGCGGCGACAAAATGCATCTCCGAGGTGCCGGGATTGGCGAAGCAGACATCGACGCCGCCCCCGACCAGCGTGCGCACCAGGCTTTCCGCACCGTTCATCTCGCCCTCTCCCAAATCACCTTAGGCGCGCGCTCCCGGCGCCTAAACCCGCGCCGCAGGATGCCGGGCAGGAGAGGATCGGGCAAGCGCGGTAGGGCGGAAAGTGGAGCATTGCGGCGCCGAGCGGACCCGCAGTCAGCGAGGCAGCAGTCCCTCTCGCTCTAGGACGCAACGCACATCTTCAAAGACCGAGGCGATATTGCCCTTCGCGAACCTAATCTGGCCAAGCCCCGCGATGTTGGAGAACTCTTCGCAGCCCTCCTCGAGCAACACGATTGCCTTCGTGAAGCCAAGCCGTCCCTGAAACAAGCCAACCTCGTGAACGACATTCATCCGGGGATGGAGTCGACCATCAGCCTGCTCGTCCTCCGCTGTCAGAACCAGGAATGCAAACGCTGATCCATCGAGCATCTCGGATAGGCGCGCGACATTGGTAATTCCGGGAACCGGCACGCGATTGAATTCGTCGTAAGGCAGCCCAAGCCGGTCCTTTATGAAGTCCTTGAGCTCCCGCCAAAGCAGCGACCGGCCATGACCAATGACGACGTTAGGACCCCGGTCTCCGGTCGGACATTCAAATTTACCAAGCCGCCCCAGATAGACGGCTGATTCGCTGATCGCGTTGTGAAGCGAGTGCAGGCCGTTTTCAGTAACCGTCGCCGAAAGACACACCGCCATCAGCCGCTGATGAGGGGCTACGCGGCGACCTTGCGAGATAGCGGTCGAGTCTCGCGACCAATTTGGTCCCCCCTGAGCGAGGGAGATCGCAACGGTGCCGGGGTCTGCGACTTGAAGCTCCTCGATTTGCGCGAGCTGTCGCTTCAAATACGGGTCCGTGGCATCGGCTAAGGCCGCGCTAAGGAGGGCAATACCGCGCTCTTTGAAGCGTGAGAGATCCTCACGGAGCAGCGCGAGGGACCGCTTCAGGGCATCGAGATCGCTGATGCCCGCCTGCATCAGGATAATCTCGGTAACTGCCGCATTGTCCATTACTCGCCAGCCGGAATCTGGTTGGTGCGTCGGCCAGCGATCCATCAAGCCCCACTCGGGGCTGAACTGCGCGAAGGGCGGCTTAGGCTGAAGACCCTCCCAATAGACATCGGCGTGATATCCGAGATTGGAGCCAGACCAAGCTCGTTTCGCCTCCTCACACGCCTTCTCCAGCGCGGCAAGCTGCGCCTTACATTCTTCGTCTCGCGCGCGGCTGAGGACCTCCGCGACGGTATTTTCAAGTTCGAAAAGTTCGTCAGAAAACGTCATTGCCGCGTGACCCTTCGACTCCCGTATAGCGCGGCTAAATGGGAGTAGAGCGCGGCTCAGTCGAGGGCGCATTTACCCGCCGCCTCGCTTTTCGCGGATACACGGGGGTGCGGGGTCGGCAAATCGTCCTCGCGCGCTACCGCAAGCCAGGCCTCCATTGCCTTCTCAACCTCGGCCAAGGCTTCGGCCGGCGTGTCGCCGAAGGCCGAACAGGACCGCAGATCCGGCACGTCCGCGACCCACGCCCCCTCGGGTTCCGACCGGAAGATGTTCAAGTGGTACTTGGGCGCCGCCCCGACTGTCATTCGGCCGCTTTGTGGGTTGATTCGTCGAGAGCGCGAAGCGCCGCCTCGGGGATGCGGTCGAGGATGCGCAGCAGCGCCTGGAGCACCGGATCGGCCGGAGTTCCATCGCGCTCCCAGGCGCGCACGGTGGCGAGTGCAATGCCGAGCCTCTTCGCGAATTTCTGCTGGGAGAGCCGGAGCTTTTTGCGGACGTCATCGGCTTCGAAGTAGGGCTGCAATGTCTCGTTGCGGGGCGCTAGATCGGGATCCTCGTCGATCATCCGCTCGATATCGGCATCGGTGAAGCTGTCGAATTTCTCTCGGTCGAAACGCCCGCCTTCTGCCGTCGCCTGTTCAAGCGTTTTACGAACAATCATCAGAACCTCTCACTCCGCCGCGCCGGCCTGGCCGAAATAATCCGACAGCGGCCATTTCGACGCGTATAGACAACCGTGATGAACTCGCCCGCGACCTGGCCGTCGCGACGATCCGTCTCCCCACGGCCGCGGGTCCGCGAATTGACGGATTGGTCCATCAAAGATTTGGATCGCGTGCTCGAAATCAAACCCGTGCTTGGCGAAATTGGCCTCGTTTTTGGCCTCGTCCCATTCGAATTCCATCGCTCCGCATCATACATTAGAGCACTTGCGGTAGCCGCCTCTCGGAATTCGGCGATGCCTGCGAGGAGAGCCTGGAGCATGAGGTGATGCCCGCGCCCCCAATCGACGATCCGATCTTGAAACGCTTTCGCGCCGTTCTCGACGACATTTATGGCGGCCGGCTGGAGCGCGTCGTGTTGTTCGGTTCCCGTGCTCGCGGCGACGCGCGGGAGGATTCGGATTACGACCTGGCCGTGTTCATCAACGATCTCGGTGCTTTTGGCGCCGAGCTCGACCGCCTCGTCAATATCGAGACTGACATCCTCTTCGACACTGGTGCTGTGATCAATGCGCTGCCGTTCCCGGCCGGCGCGTACCGGAAACGTACCGGCTTCATGCACGAGCTACGGCGAGACGGCGTCGATCTGTGACGCCCGAGGCGGCCGACGGAGCACTCGTAGGGCGGAAGAGCAAAGCGTATTCCGCCGCAACAATACTCCCGCAATGGACTCGGCGGAATGCGCTCCGCTGTTCCGCCCTACGCAGCCCATCAAAAATTTCCGCGTCAAAAGCTTGACTCCTTGGGCCTCCGGAACGAAATAGGAACGCATGGAAACTGGCGGTCGGGTCGGGCCAGAACGACGTCGTTCTGGGAAGGGCTATTCAACCGGCGCGGGAAAGCCACCTGTAAATCACCTGTATTATCAGGTGGCCGGAATCGGGCGGTGCAACCGCGGTTAGTGTTTCGGGAAAGGCGGGCGCTGCGTCTGGCTGCAAATCCGCTGCAAGTGCAGCCAGACGGGTCGGCCGGTGATCGCGAGGCGCGGTGCGTTGGGAAGCGGAGGGCGCGGCGCCATATCGTACGATGATCGCGACGGCCTCTGACCGGCGCGCGGAAATAGGGAGGGCTCGGGATGGCAATGCCCGCCTTGAGGAACTCGCCCGATCTGGCACACGAGATGCGTGCCCATATCGGCCGCCATACCGACAAAAGCTTCGATTGGGATGCGTTCCCCGGCAGTCGCGGCTTCCCGGAACTGGCGCGGGCGCAGATGCGCTATATCGGCGCCGGCGGCTCGCCGAAGGTGGACGATCCGAACACGCTCCGGCCCGGCGATTTCACCCTCTCGCTGATCCACCAGCCGGTCGAGAAATACGCCCCCTGCCATTATCACGAGGTGGTCGAGCATTTTCTCGTGCTCGACGGCGTCTTGACCGTCGGTTGGATGTTTGGCGGCGATGGCGGCGCCGACATCATCGAGGCGAAGCTCGGACCTCTCGACATGGTGCTGAACCAGTCGGAGCGGCCGCACGGCTTCCGCAACGACGGGGTGGAGCCGGTCCTGATGTCGATCAGCGTCGGCAGCGGCAGCCCAAAGCCGCCGGTCTATGCCTGCCATCCGAAAGACCATGATCCGGCATTGGCGCGCCGTTTTGGCGCCCTGCCGGGCCGCACGAGCGCTTTCGATCCTGACAGCGACGACCCGCGCCAGCGCGAAATGGCCCGCTATATCGTGCGCCATGCCGAGCGGCGGCCGGTGTGGCAGGCCGGGCTCGCCCGGCTCGACTATGTCGGCGATGGCGGGGCGCCGCCGGGCGGCTACCGCATGGAGATGATCCACCTGCCGCGCGGGGTCGCGGTGCGCGGCTATCGGCGCGCGGTCGAGGATGCGTATTTCGTGCTCGACGGCGCCGTCACGGTCGGCTGGGAGGAGGACGGCGAGACAGCGGAACAGCGGCTCGGCCGGCTCGACGTGATCCAGAACCCGCCCGGCCGGACGCGCTGGTTCCGCAACGACGGGGTGACCGACGCGACCTTCATGCTGCTGTCCGGCGGCGCGCGCGGCGAGGAGGTCCGGTTCGAGCCGGCGTAAGCAATTTTCGCGCGCATTTTCGCTGCTGATTCACTGCAGAAGCTGGTGGAGCAGGTGGAACGGCAGGGGCGGCCGGCCCCCCCGAAACAAAGCCCTGGCTCAGAGCGGCGTTGCGAGCAGGCTCGGCACCGCGAAAGTGTCGAGGAGCACCAGCTTGTCGCGGAATTTGAGGTTGCCCGCCTCGTAGACGATGCGGTCGCGATAGAGCCCGGTCGCGAACAGCCGGGTCTCGCCCTCCTGGTCGGTTTGGTACACCGCGAACGGCGCCTCGACGAGGGTTTCGTCACCCTCGCTGCCGACAAGACGCGGCAGGCCGATCAGGTGACGGTCGCTGTGGATGTTGTATTTGTTGGCCTCGCGCAACGCCCGGATGCGGTCTTCGAGCATCGCCCGGCTGTCGCAGAACATCAGCGCGGCCGGCAGCCCCCGCTCATAATTCTCGCGCGGCACGATGTGATACGTGCATGCCTGAGCGAACAGGCCGAGCCAGGCATCGAAATCCGCCGTATCGATCAGAGCGCCGTACGCGGCGAACAGATCGTACAGCGCAAAGCGGTCGACAGGAGCGCCGCCAAGCGAGCCGTCTGTCATCGCACCGCGCCGGCCGGCTCGATCCCCAGCAGCTCGGCGTAATAGGACCAGAAGCCGCGCAACGGCACATCGGTGACGCGGTAGTCGCGGTCGGAGATCACCCCGCCGCCGCCCAGTTCGATGACGGTGCTGCGGTCGCGGTCGGGCTTCGAGGCGCGGTGCGCGATCTCGATCGCCTCGCCGTCCTCCATCGATACGAGCCCGGCCGGGCCGACCAGATTGGCCTGGCGGAGCCGGTGCAACATCATGTCGGGCGGATCGTCCTCATAACCGAGCATCGTCTGGAAGATCTCGACCTCGTCGACGCCGCGCGGCCGGATCTGGCGCACCGCCAGGCTGTTGCTGATCTGGACAAAGACCGCGCCCGGAAACACCGAGGTGATCGCGATGTTGAGCGGGTCGGCGCGCTCGCGGCGGAACCGCACCAGCTCCGGTTCCTTGAGCGAGAGATAATTGCTGCGGACCCGGGCCCCGCCATAGGCCTCCTGCGCCATGTCGTCGGTGTCGCTTTCCGCTTCCGCCCAGGTGATGTTATGGCGGTGGCGCACGTCCATCTTGACGCCGCCGACCTGCGTCGAGCGGTCGAGCCCGAACGTCACCAGAAATTCGTGCAACAGGCTGGCATGGTAGTTGTCGCGGGTGTTTTCGGCATAAAGCTTCCAGTTCCCGCGGATGCGCTGACGGTTGTAGCCGAGGATGCGCACCGGGCGGTCGAACAGGCGGCGCAATTGCGCCAGCACCGGCGCACCGAGGTAATCCTCCAGCGGCTCGGGGTCATCCGCGAAGGTGCCGAACAGCGCGCCGTTGATCGACTCCACCGTCAGCCTGCGCAGCCCGTGCGCCGCCATGTCGAAGCTGGGGTCCATCCCGCCCTGGCCGCGGATACCGCGGCGGAACGGGATCGACTTCAGACCGCCGTCGAGGCCGTAACACCATTGGTGATAGATGCAGGTGTGCTCGGTGGCGTTGCCCGACAATTCGCGCCGCACCATCGCGCCGCGATGGGCGCAGCGATTGACAAAGGCGTGTATGGCGCCGTTCGCGCCGCGGTTCACGACGACCGGGGTGTCGCCGACATAGGCGGCGCGAAAATCGCCGTTGTTCGCGATCTCCGCTTCGAGACCGAGGAAATTCCAGGTCGGCCCGCGGAAGATCCGCTCCTGCTCGCGCTCGTACGCCTCGGCATCGTGGTACAGCCGGTAGGGCACTCGGCTGTAATCGAGCGCCGGCCAAATCTCGGAGGTCAGCATCGGCCTTCTCGCGGCAAGGCTCAGGGCGACCAATCGTAGTCGAGGATATCCAGGGCGACAACGACGCCGCTCTCTGCTCGCCCGCCTCGGCAACGCGCGCCTTGATTTGTCGGGAGGCTCGGGTAGCGTGGATCGCAGATATCGCTCGGGGGCCGCGCACCGCTGATGAAACCTGCCACGTTCCGGTATTTTGCCCCGCGCACGCTCGACGAGGCGCTCGATCTCCTCGCCGAACATGGCGAGGAGGGCAAGGTTCTCGCCGGCGGGCAGAGCCTGGTGCCGGCGATGAATTTTCGCCTGGCGCGGCCGCAGAGCCTGATCGACATCAATCGGATCGGCGCCCTCGATTATGCGCGTGAAGAGGACGGCACCCTTTGCATTGGCGCACTGGCTCGGCATGCGGCTTTCGAGGCGCCGGTCGCAGGAGGCGCGCTCGCGGCGCTTCTGCCGCGGGTCGCACGCCACATCGCGCATCTGCCGATCCGTGTGCGCGGCACCTTCGCCGGCAGTCTCGCGCACGCCGACCCCGCGTCCGAGTGGTGCCTGGTCGCGGCGACGCTCGATGTGGAGTTGGTCATTGCCAGCCGTCGAGGCACCCGGACCTTGCGGCCGGGCGAGTATTTCGTCACCGCGCTGACGACGGCGCTCGAAGCGGATGAGCTGCTGACCGAGATACGCCTGCCGCTGCTGGATCAAGGCTGGCGGACCGGCTTTGTCGAATTCAGCCGGCGTGCGGGGGATTACGCTCTGGCCATGTCCGCCGCCTTCCTGCGGATCGAGGACGGCCGGGTCGTCGAGGCGCGGATCGGCGTCGGCGGCGCCACCGACCGTCCGCAGCGCATCGCCGCTGCGGAGCAGATGGTGATCGGCAGCGACGGGAATACCGAAATCCGGCGCGAGGCCGGAAACATCGCGGCCGCGGCGATCGACCCGCTGGAGGATATGCAGGCAAGCGCCGCATTCCGTCGCGACCTGGTGCGGACGATGGTGGAGCGCGCGCTGGCGCAGGCATTCGCCGAATGAGGTGGGTCGGGCGCAGGCTGCCGCGATACGAGGACCCGGTTCTGCTCCGCGGCGACGGCCGCTATGTCGCCGATCTCGCTCGCGGCGCCCGGATCATGCGCTTTGTGCGCAGCCCGGTGGCGCGCGGTCGGATCCTCGGCATCAAGGCACCACCGGGTACCCAATTGATCACGGCGGCCGACCTCGGGGACGTCAAGCCGATGTGCCCGCGTTTGCTGCGGCCGGATTACGTGCCGATCGCGCAACCGATCCTTGCCGGCGAGCGCGTCACCCATGTCGGCGAACCGATCGCCGTCGTGATCGCCGACACCGCCGCCGCCGCCGAAGATCTCGCGGAACAGGTCGAGGTTGAGATCGAAGCGGAAACGCCGGTCGTCGATTTCGACCAGGCGCTCGCGCCCGGCGCGCCGCTGGTGCACGGAGCGGCGGCGAACAACACGGTGATCGACGCCAGCATCGAGACCGGCGATATCGCCCCGGCCTTTGCGTCGGCGCAGCAGATCGTCGAATTCACCTTCGAATCGCGCCGCCAATCAGCCATGCCGCTCGAAGCGCGCGGCGCTGTCGCCGCGTTCGATCCGGCCACCGGCCGGGTGACGTTGACCGCTTCGACCCAATCGCCGCATATCATGCGCACCGGCATCGCCGATCTCCTGGGCATGCCGGAATCCGATCTTCGCGTCATCGCGCCTGATGTCGGCGGCGGCTTTGGCCAGAAGACCGCGCTGATCCCGGAATACGTCGTCGCGGTGTGGGCGGCGCGGCAATTCGGCTGCACCGTCGCCTGGATCGAGGACCGGCTCGAAAACCTCACCGCCTCGGCGCATTCGCGCGACCAGCGGCTGACACTGCGCGGCGCGTTCGATTCCGCCGGCAAGCTTCTGGCGGTGGACGCCGATTCCCTCTGCAATATCGGCGCCTACTCGATCTATCCGATCACCTGCGGGGTCGAGCCGCTGATGGCGATGACCGAGTTGCCGGGGCCATACGCGCTCGGCGCTTATCGCGTGCGCGGACGGGCGGTGACGACCAACACCTGCCCGATGGCGCCTTATCGCGGGGTGTCGCGCCCGGTCATCACGACGGCGATCGAACGGCTGATGGATTGCGCCGCGGAGCGCCTCGGTCTCGACCCGCTGGAGATCCGCCGCCGCAACCTGATCGCGGCTTTTCCGCATACTTCGCCGACCGGCCTCGTGCACGATGGCGGGACCTACCGCGAGGCCATGGAAATGGCCGCTACACTGGTCGATGTCGCGGGATTCCGCGCGCGCCAGCAGGCGGCGCGCGCCGAGGGCCGCTATCTCGGCATTGGGTTTTCGGTGTTTTCGGAGCGGACCGGCTACGGCACTCCGGTATTCTCGGCGCGCAAGATGGAGATCACGCCGGGTTTCGAGCGGGTCGAGCTGGCGATGGACCCATCGGGTTTTGTCGAGGCGCGGATCGGCGCCTCACCGCACGGCCAGGGATTGAAGACGACGCTGGCGCAATTGCTGGCCGATGAGCTCGGCGTTACGCCTGACACGATACGGGTCATCGCCGGGGATACCGATCGCACGCCTTACGGTTGGGGGACCTTCGCCAGCCGCGCCGCGGTCATCGCGGGCGGCGCCTGCAAGCTCGCCGCGGTCAAACTGCGCGAGCGCCTCAACGAGGTCGCCGCACAGACATTGGAGGCGGCGGTCGCCGATATCGAGATCAATGACGGCCGCGCCGCGGTGCGCGGCACCGATCTCGGCATCGCTGTCCCGCAGCTCGCCCGCGCCGCCTACCACGAAAGCCACCGCTTCCCGGCGATCGTCGAGACCGGGTTGTCGGCGGTGGCGACCTACGACCCGGCGGGGACCTTCTCGAACGCCTGTCATGTCGCGATCGTCGAAGTCGACACCGCCACCGGACAGATCGCGATCGAGCGGTTCGTGATCGTTGAGGATGCCGGGGTATTGCTGAACCCCACCATCGTCGAGGGGCAGATCCATGGCGGCGTCGCGCAAGGCATCGCCAACGCGCTTTACGAGGAAGTCGTCTACGATGAGGGCGGCAACATCCTGACCGGCTCGCTTGCCGATTATCTTGTGCCGACAATGGCGGAAATTCCGGACCTCGAAATCCATCACCTTGAGACGATCACCGATGCGAGCATCACCGGCGTCAAGGGCGTCGGCGAAGGCGGCGCGATCGGCGCGCCGGCGGCGATCTTGAATGCCGTGTCCGATGCGCTCTCCCCGTTCGGGATCGGGATCTTCGAGATGCCGATAACCCCGCAGCGCATCTTGCAGCTCCTGCGTGAGCATCGGGGCCCGCCGCAATGACGGACAAGATGGACATCAGCTTCACGGTAAACGGCGAGACTCGTTCGATCCGGGTTGAGCCGCGGCGCACGCTGGCGGACGCACTGCGCGAGGATTGCGGTCTGACCGGGACCCACCTCGGCTGCGAGCACGGGGTGTGCGGCGCCTGCACCGTGCTGCTAGACGGTAAGCCGGTGCGCTCCTGCCTGATGTTCGCGGTGCAGACCGAAGGCGCACAGCTGCGCACCGTGGAAGGGTTGGCGGAGGGCGGCAAGCTGCATCCGCTGCAACAGGCGTTCTGGGACAATCACGGGCTGCAATGCGGCTTCTGCACGCCGGGTTTCCTGATGCTGGCCGCCGGCATCCTCGAAAATAATCCGGACATCGGCGAAGCCGAGCTGCGCGAGGCGCTGTCGTCCAATCTGTGCCGTTGCACCGGCTATCAGAACATCCTGAAATCGGTGCTCGCGGCAGCGGCGGAAATGCGCAAATGGCCCAGATCGGCCGATCGGTAAGGCGCCTCGAAGACCGTCCGCTGCTGACCGGCGACGGCCGGTTTGCGGCGGACATCGCCGTACCGGGCAGTCTGTACATGCGGGTCGTGCGCTCGGCCGTCGCGTTCGGCCGCCTGACGGCGATTTGCACCGAAGATGCGCGTGCCCATCCTGACTGCGTCGCCATCTGGACCGCGGCCGATGTCGCCGACATTCCGCCGATCGGCTTTCGCCTGACCCCGGTGCCGGGGCTTGAGCCGTGTCGCCAGCCGGTGCTGGCGCGCGACTACGTGCGCTATGTCGGCGAGCCGGTCGCAATCGTCTTCGCCGACGACCCCTACGCGGCCGAGGATGTGGCCGATCTCGTCGTGCCCGAATTCGAGCCGTTGGCGCCCTGCCTCGACCCGCTGGCGCCGCCAACCGAATTCGCGCCGGGGCTCGAGACCGAAGCCGCCGTGGTCCGCAAGAGTTACGGCGACATCGAAGCCGCGTTTGCCGGCGCACATGCCATTGTCGCTCTTGAATTGAGCGTGGGCCGGCACGCCGGCGTGCCGCTCGAAACCCGCGGCGCGGTCGCGGTGCCGGACGAAGCCACCGGCATCCTGCGAATGTACGGCGCCGCGAAGGTGCCGCATTACAACCGGCAAGCGCTCGCCGCGATGCTCGGTCTGCCCCTTGAGCGGGTTCATCTGCACGAAGGCCATGTCGGCGGTGGGTTCGGCATCCGCGGCGAGCTTTATCCCGAGGACGTGCTGGTCTGCGCGGCGGCGCTCCGCCTCAACCGCCCGGTCAAATGGATCGAGGATCGCTACGAGCATCTGATGGCGGCGAACCAGTCGCGCGGCCAGGTGCATCGAGTGCGCGCGGCGGTCGACCACCGCGGCTTTATCCTCGGCATCGACGACGAATTCTGGTTCGACCAGGGTGCCTATATCCGGACCCACGGCGTCACCGTGCCGGACCTGACCGCCGCGATGCTGCCGGGCCCGTACGTGGTTCCGGCCTACCGCTCGGTCGGCCATGTCCGGCTGACCAACAAAACGCCGTGCGGCACCTACCGCGCGCCGGGACGCTTCGAGGGCAGCTTTGTGCGCGAGCGACTGCTCGACGCGATCGCCGACCGTGTCGGGCTCGACCCGATCGCGGTTCGGCGCATCAATTTCGTCCCGAAATCGGCGATGCCGTTCCGCCGCGATTTCTCGACGCTCGGCACCGAGCTTGTCTACGACACCGGCGACTATGCGGGCTTCCTCGACAAATGTCTGGCCCGGTCAGAATGGGAGAAGTTGCGAGGCGATGTGACCCGGCGCCGTCAAAGCGCGAGACGGTCGGCCTGGGACTGGGCTTTTTTGTCGAAAAGAGCGGCCTCGGCCCATTCGAGGACGTGCGCATCACCCTTGATCGGGACGGCGCGATCGAGGTCGTGACCGGCGCCGCGTCGGTCGGCCAGGGGGTCGAGACGGTATTGGCGCAAATCTGCGCCGACGGTCTCGGAATCGGTCTCGACCGCATCAGCGTCATCCACGGCCAGACCGACCGCATCGCCCGTGGCATGGGCGCGTTTGCCTCGCGCCTTACCGTGATGGCTGGCGCGGCGGTGACGATCGCCGCCGAGAAGCTGCGGCACGAGCTGCTGAGCGTGGCGGGCCGCCTCCTGCAGATGGCGCCGGATCGGCTCGCCATCACCGATGATCGGATCGTCGTGCGAGATATGCCGGGCGGGCCATCGCTCGACCTGGCGTCGCTCGCGCGCGCCACGGATCAGGAGATCGCGGCCGACGCCACCTTCACGACCGACCACATGACCTATCCCTATGGCGTTCACCTGGCCCAGGTGCGGATCGACCGCGACACTTGCGCCATCGCAATCGAACGCTTTTTCGTCGGCTATGACATCGGCCGGGCGGTCAACCCGATGCTGGTCGAAGGCCAGATCGTCGGCGGCGTCGCCCAGGGCATCGGCGGCTCGCTGCTCGAGGAGTTCGCTTACGATGCGTCCGGCCAGCCGCTGTCGGTCACCCTCGCCGATTATCTGATGCCGACATTGGCCGAAGTGCCTGCCATCGAGGTCGCGGTGTTCGAGGATGCACCGACACCGCTCAATCCACTCGGCGTCAAGGGCGCCGGCGAAGCCGGCATCAGCGCGGTGGGCGCGGCGATCGCAGCGGCGGTCGACGATGCGCTCGGCCGGCCTGGCACGGTCCGGCAGCTGCCGATCACACCCAACCGTCTGCACCGACTGCTGGCGGAGTAAGCTCGGCGCGGTTATCGGTCGCGGAACCGGTCCATCAGTCTGCCCACAACCTGATCAGCTCAATGCGGCTTCTGGTGACTGATGGCCCACACATAATCTGCCACCGCGGCGAGATCGGCCTGGGAAAGCTGTGTGCCACCCATCGGCGGCATCGCACCCGTATGGTTCTTGGGCTTCGGCACCCCCTGAGCGATGGTCCGGGTAATCGCCTTGACGCTGCCGTTGCCCCATAGCCATTTGCCGCTCGTCAAATCGGAACCCACGGCTGTGCCCTTGCCGTCGGTGCCGTGGCATCCCGAGCATGTCCCCCCGTCGGCCTGTCCCTCAAAAATGCGCTCGCCCAGCGCTAGCTGGTCCGGCGATGCGCCCGGCGGTATCGGGAGCGGATTGGTGCCGGCGTTCGGATGGATACCTTCCGGCGGCAAAGGATTGCCGGATGTCGACGCTTGCGCGGTAGGCGGCGGTGGCGCCGCGGCCGCAATTCCGCTCGCTTTGTTCCCACCCTGATAAGTGACGCGCCAAATCCGACCGCCCTGATCGTCCGCTATATACAATGCACCGTCAGGTCCAACCGCTAACCCGGTCGGGCGATGTGCCGCCTGACCGGGCTGTTTGATCGCTCCAGCGAAACCGTCCGCGAAGACCACAAACGGCTCGGAAGCCTTGCCGTCAGCCAATGGCTGGAACACCACGTTGTAGCCCCCTTGCGGTTCCGGTGCGCGGTTCCAGGAACCGTGAAATGCAATGAAGGCACCGTCTTTATAGGCGGACGGGAACTGGTCGCCCTCGTAGATCAGCATGGCGTTCGGCGCCCAATGCGCCGGGAACGCCGCTATCGGCGCCTGCTTCTGCGCGCAGACGCCCACGGCCTTTCCTCCATCGCCGCCATATTCCGGGGCGAGGACCAGCTTCTTCTGGGCATCATCGTAATAGCATTCCGGCCAGCCAAAATCGCGGCCCTGTTCCAGTTGCACCAACTCCTCGGCCGGCAGGTTGGCGTTCTGCTGCAATGTGTAAAGCTTTGGCCAGTTCTGCCCGAGTTGGTCTCGGCCATGCTGAGTCGCCATAATCCTGCCCGCCGAATCGAAGGAGATTCCCTCGCCATTGCGCAGCCCCGTGACGAAGCGCTCCGCGGGCGAGAAATGCTGATCCAGCCGGTTCGCATTGTAGCGCCAGGTACCGGCGCGGGTTTCCAACTCCGTGCAAGGGTTGTTGCCCGGCACATTCGGCATGCGGTTCTGGCTTTGGCAGGAATTGGTGGCGGATCCGAGGTCGACGTAGAGGTTGCCCTGGGCATCGATCGCGATGGGATGCATCGGATGATCGCCGGTGAGGGGCAAGCCTGAAACGACGGTCTCCGGTGCTCCGGTCGGCTCGATCCCGTCCGTCGGTAGCTTGTAGCGGACGATGCGGTCGTTGGTCTCGGCATACAGGTAGCCGTTGTAGATCGCTACGCCCGTTCCCCCGGCGTTGCCGTCCGCCTTGGTTGGGCCAAAGCGGACGACCTTGTCGGCCCGTCCGTCGCCTTTGGTGTCCTGCAGCGCAAGCAGAAACCCGCCGGGTGGCGGCGTGTCATTGTGGTAGTAGCGACCACTCCAGGTGTTGACGTAGACGACTCCATTCGGAGCCACCGCCAAATGCCGGGCGTGGCCCACCTTGTCTGCGAAAACGCTTGCACAGAAGCCTGGAGACAGGGTGATGCCGCCACTATCCCCGACGCAGGCGCCTGGACCCGCCGTCGCAGGCCCAGGCGCTTGAGCGTAGGACCGCTCCGTCGTCAGCAGCAGGCCGGCAGTGAAGATGATCGCGGCGCCTGCAGGCAGCTTTTTCGCAAATTTTGCGTGGTAATTCATTGTTGCCAACCCCGCTGGGACAGAGGACTGCGATTGGCGCTTCCAGCAAACGCCAGTCATCGGCCTCCGCTCCCGTGGCAAGCGGAACATCAGCGACGGGTATTGCCCGCCTCCTTGCGCTGCTCAGCTCAGCGCAGCACAGCCCGCCGAACTGGCGCAGCCGAACGATCCCGGCGGATTATGCTCCGCTCATCCGCCCTACGAGCCAGCGCCTATCGGTCGCGGAAGCGGTCCATCAGCGGCTTTTGTTGGCCACCATCGATCTCGATCATCGTGCCGTTGATGAAATGCGCGAGATCGGAGGCGAGATAGGCCACGAGGTTGGCGACTTCCTCGCTCTCGGCGATGCGGCCCAAGGGAATGCTGCGCGGGGCGAGGGTGTCGGCCTCCTCGCGCGGGATCTTCATGTCGCGCGCCATCGCATCGACGAGTCCGGCCCAACGCTCGGTGCGCACCGGCCCCGGGTTGACCGCGACAAAGCTGATGTTGTCCTTGCCGTACTGGCCGGCGAGCGCAACGGTCAGATTCTGCCCGGCGGCGTTGGCGGCGCCCGGCGCGATCTCCCAATAGGAGGGCTTGACCCCGTCATTGCCGATCAGGTTGACGACGCGACCGCCCCCCTGCTTTTGCATGATCGGCAGCACGTGCTTCAAACAGCGCACGTAACCCATGAATTTGAGCTGCAATGACTGCGCCCAATCCTCTTCGCTGAGGAACTCGATGATCCCGCCCGGTGCCGACCCGGCGTTGTTGACCAGGATATCGACATGGCCGAGCGCGGCGTGCGCTTGCTTGACGAAATTTTCCGCGTCGGCAGGCTTTGTCAGATCGGCCGGGATCGAAATGATCTTGCGGTTTGTCTCGCGCGCGATCTCGGACGCTGCTGCTTCCAACGGCTCCTTGCGGCGGGCACAAATGGCGACATCGACCCCCTCGCGCGCCAAGGCGCGGGCGATCGCCTTGCCGATGCCCTCGCTCGCCCCGGTCACGAGTGCCGTCTTGTCGTTCAGCTGGAGATCCACCTCGTCCTCCTATTTCGCCGCTTCCCGCTCGGACGGGCCGCCTGCGACTGTCTCTGCTGGCGATTGCGCGGCGCGGATCGCCTCGATCAGCCGGGTCGTCGAGCGCCCGTCGATCAGGTCGACCAGCACGACCCGCCCGCCATCGGCCTGCACCAGGTCGGCGCCGACAACCCCCTCCATCGTATAATCGCCACCCTTCACCAGCACATCGGGGTGCAAACGGCGGATCAGCTCGATCGGGGTCTCCTCGTCGAAGCTGATCACCGCGTCCACCGATTCGACGGCGGCGATCACCGCCGAACGGTCGGCGAGGCTGTTGACCGGGCGCTCCGGGCCCTTCAGGCGGCGCACGCCAGGGTCGCTGTTGAGCGCGACCACGAGCCGGTCGCATTCCGCGCGCGCCGCGGCGAGCAGGGATACATGCCCCGCGTGGATGATATCGAAGCAGCCATTGGTAAAGCCGACCCGCAAGCCCCGGCTCTTCCACCGCCGCACCAGGGTCTCGGCCTCGGCCACGCTGAAATACTTGGCGTGGTGCCATTCCTTGTCGTGCACATCGCGCGACAATTCGAGCATCAGCTCGTCCAATTCGACCGTCGCAGTGCCGAGCTTGCTAACGACAATTCCGGCCGCGGTATTGGCGAGACGCATCGCCTGCGGCAGCGAATAGCCGCTGGCCGAGGCGAGGGCCAGCACCGCGATGACCGTATCGCCGGCGCCCGAGACGTCGTAGACCTCTCGTGCGCGCGCGGCCTCGAGATGTACCGCGCCCGAGGCCTCGACCAGCGCCATGCCCCGTTCCGAGCGGGTGGCAAGGATGGCGTCCGCCGCGGCATCCTGCATCACCTTCTGCGCCGCGGCGATGATTTCGATGTCGCTCGCGACCGGCATCCGCGCCGCAAGCGCGAGCTCCTTCTGGTTCGGGGTGATGCAGGTCGCACCCCGATAGCAACGGAAATCGTCGCTCTTGGGATCGACATAGACCGGAACGCCAAGCGCACGCCCCCGCGCGATGACGGCCTCGATTACCTCCGGCGCGAGAACGGCCTTGCCGTAGTCCGACAGGATCACCGCGTCGACATCGGCGATCGTGTGCTCGACCGCGGCGACAAGCGCGGCCTTCTCGTCCGGCTTGAGGACATCCGAGCTTTCCTCGTCCACCCGCACGATCTGCTGGTGTCCGGCCAGGTAGCGCGTTTTGCAGATGGTCGGGCGCCGAGCGCTCGCCACATGCCCATCGGTGAGCCCAGGTGTCTGCTCGATCAGGCGGCAGACTTCCGCGCCGGCGGAATCGGTCCCCAACAGGCCCATCAGGATCGCCTTGCCACCGAGCGCCGCGATGTTGCGCGCGACATTGCCGGCGCCGCCCAGCATGCTTTGCGTCCGCTTCAATAGCAGCACCGGCACCGGCGCTTCCGGCGAAATACGCTCGGTATCGCAATAGGCAAACCGGTCGAGCATCAGATCGCCAAGACACAGGATCTTGGCCTTGGAAAAGTCCATCTGCGGTTCACAATTGCGGCGTATTCTCTTTGCGATATTTATCATGCGGCCCCGGAATGGCCTAGAACAAAGCCGGAAAACCTCGGCGGTGCGCGGCAAGTTTTGCCGCGGGCCGACCGTAAGGAGAGCCTGATGCACGCAGATTCGCTCGACAGCTGGCGCCATGAGCATGTCTTCCTCGGCGAGCACCACTCCCGCAACGAGCGGCGCAGCTGGGCAGTCGTGGCGTTATGCGGCACGATGATGGCGGCGGAGATCGCCGGCGGCATTTTGTGGGGATCGATGGCGCTCGTCGCCGACGGTCTGCACATGTCGACCCACGCCGGAGCACTCGTCATCGCGGCGTTTGCCTATGCCTACGCCCGGCGCCACGCCCGCGACGCGCGGTTTGCCTTCGGCACCGGCAAGCTCGGCGATTTGGCTGCCTTCGCCAGCGCCATCGTGCTGGCGATGATCGCGCTCCTGATCGGCTATGAGAGCGTCGAGCGGCTGGTCCATCCTGTGCAGATCGCGTTCGGCGAGGCGATCCCGCTCGCCGCGCTCGGTCTCGGGGTCAACCTGATCAGCGCCTGGCTGCTGCACGACGACGAGCACGACGGCAGTTCGGCGCATGCCCATGCGCATCACGACGGCGATCACCATCATCACCACGCCGACCACAATCTGCGGGCGGCCTATGTCCACGTGGTCGCCGATGCGGCGGTGTCGGTGCTGGCGCTCGTCGGACTCGTTACCGCGCGCGCCCTCGGCTGGCTATGGATGGACCCCGCCATGGGCCTGGTCGGCATGGTCGTCATCGCCAACTGGTCGTGGAACCTGATCCGCGTTGCCGGGTCGGTCCTCCTCGACATGCAGCCGGCCGGTGGGCTTGGCCGGCAAATCGAGCAGCGGCTCGAGGCCGCCGGCGGCGACCGGATCGCCGATCTACACCTGTGGCGGGTTGGTCCCGGTCACCACGCCGCCGTCGTGTCGATCGTCTCCGACCGGCCGGAGACACCCGCTGCCTACAAGGCGAGGCTGGCCGGCATTCGCGGCTTGAGCCACGTCACCGTCGAGGTCCTCGCCTGCCCCGGCGTCCATTGAGGTTTTCGGGAGTCACCGGCCCAAGCGGTATTTCTGCACCAACTCCCAGTCGAGCTGGAGGCCGAAGCCCGGGCCGGTCGGGACCTCGATGATCCCGTTGGCGATCGGCGCACGATTTTTGATGAAAGTCGCCCAGAGCGGGTCGCGCTCCGGGTCGGGGAAGCATTCGACATAGGTGCCGTTCGGCACCGCGGCGAGCAGATGCGCCGCGATCTGCGGCTCCTCGTGATGCGCGAGTTCGATGCCGTGCACCGCGCACAGGCCGGCGGCGCGCCGCCATTCGGTGACGCCGCCCGATTCCGATGCGTCGAGATTGACGATGTCGACCGCGCCGGCGGCGATCAGCCGGCGGACGCCGTGGCTCGAGATCTCGCTCTGCCCGGCATTGACCGGGATTGTGGTCCGGCGGCGAACCTCGGCCATGCCGGCGGCATCGTCGTACCAGTGGCACGGCTCCTCGAACCAGCGGATGTCGTAGCACTCGACGAGCCGGGCGAATTTGACCGCTTCCGCGACCGGCCAGCCGCGATTCGCATCGACGGCGATGACGAAATCGGCGCCAACGCCGTCGCGCGCGGCGGCGACCCGAGCCGCGTCTTCCTCGGCCGAGAGGCCGCCGACCTTGACCTTGCAGCCGGCCATGCCCGCCTCGCGCAGCCACTGCATTTCGCGGGATAGATCGGCGAGCGTCTTGCCGTCCTCGTAATAGCCAGCGATGGCGATGATCGGCAGCCGATCGCGAAACCCGCCGAGCAGAGTCGCGACCGGCGCGCCGAGCGATTTCCCCAAAAGGTCCCAAAGCGCGCTATCGACGCAGGCGATCGCCTCCATGACCAGCTTGCGGTCGCGATTCGGCACTGTCAGCGCGAACATATCGGCCCACAGCCGCTCGATCCGGCTCGCGTCCTTGCCGATCAGCAGCGGCGCCAACTCGTCCTCGATGATCGCGGCGATGGCCCGGCCATGGGCGCGGTTGTCGCCGTTGTAGACCTCGCTGGCGAGCCCGCCCGCCGTGCGGATCCGGGTAACCACCGTATTGCGGCTGGCGACCCGATATCCGCTGCCGCTGAACACCTTGCGCAGCGGGATCTCGACGGGAATCGCCTCGATGCTTTCTATCTTCATCCCAGGCTTCTCCAGAAGGGCCGGATTGCCCGAGATTATCGATCCGCCGGGTGGACCGCATACCTTTTTCCCGTGTCCCGAAAGCCCAAACGCTTTGGCGGGCTTGTCGTGCCGATGCCTTACCGGCAAGATCGCGCCGGTTATATTCCGGGGTCCGGATCTCCCGGTCAGATTGAGGGCACAGGATGCCGTTTCGCTCGCCCGCCGCCAGGCTGTCCCAGAAGTGCTTGGGCGCGGCTCTGTTGCTGCTTGCGCTCGCGACGTTGCCGGCGCGATCGGCCGAGTTCATCGACGCCGCCGGCAGGCAGGTCATGCTTCCGGTCTATATCGGGCGGGTGATGGCCGCCGACCGCACCGCCGAGGTTCTGGTGCTGGTGCTGTCGCCCGACAAGCTCGCCGGCCTCGGCCGCGAGCCTCGACGCGGCGATCTGCCGCCGCGTTTCGCCCGGGTGCCGGTCATCACCTGGGAGCCGGATGGCAACCCCGCCAACATGGTCGAGCCCGCCCAACGCCTGCACCCCGATTTGATCATCGACGCCAGCGTCGTCACGCCCGAGCGCGCGGCCTTTGCCGATCAGGTCCAGCAGCTGACCGGCATTCCGTACATACTCGTGGACGACAGCTTCGCGCGGATGCCGGAGCTGCTGCGCTCGCTCGGCGCGATTCTCGGAGTCGCCAATCGCGCCGCCGATCTCGCCATTTGGGCGGAGCACTCGATTGCCGGGCTGCGTGGCCGGTTGCTGATTCGGCCGGCGGACAACCGACCCCACGTCTATTACGGGCGCGGACCCAGCGGGCTCGAAACCGCGCTGCCCGGCTCGCCCTCCGGTGAGGCACTCGACGAAACGGGCGCGATCAATGTCGCCACCCCGCTCGGCCGCGGCGGGCTGACCGTCGTGACCCCCGAGCAGCTATTCGCCTGGGATCCGCCGACCATCATCGCGGAGCAACAGAGCTTTTATAACGCGCTGCAGCGCGATCGGAGCTGGCGGCGGCTCTCGGCCGTGCGAAACAAGCACGTCTACCTCGAACCCTCCAGCCCGTTCGGCTGGATCGATGACCCACCCGGGGTCAACCGGTTGATCGGCCTGTATTGGTTGTCGGGCTTGTTCTATCCCGATCAGACGGAGGAAGACCTGCGCACCGTGACTTGCGATTTCTACGACAAGTTCTATGGCGAGAAGCTGACCAACGCGCAACTCGAGGCGCTGGTGCGGCCGGCCGGCGCGCCGCCTCCGGAATCGACAAGCTACATCGGCGAACCGCTGGTCGGTCTCGGCGCCGCTCCACCGTCGTCACTAGCGCCTCCGACGACCTCGTCGCAGGCCCCAACATCGACGCAGCCGCAAACGGCGCCGCAGACACCCGCCGCCCCCACGGTCTCGGTGCAGCCGACGGCTTCCACCTGCAGCGCCGCGGCTTCAGCCGGGATGCAGCTGAAACCGTTGGCGCCGAGCGCGACCAATCCGGATATCGGGCCTCTCATGCAGGAGAACGCGCCGGTGGGGACGCCGGGCGTCCCGCCGCCCGGCCGCCGCGGGTATGGCAGAACGCCGGGGTTAGGTACTCCGGGCGTTCCGCCGCAATAAGCCGGTTACGACCCGTCGCTAGCGCGGCTGCGGTACGTAACGCAGATACGGCTTTGGTGCTCGGAATCCCGCCGGATAACGCTTCCTTGCTTCATCGTCGGAGACCGAGCCGGCGATAATCACGTCGTCGCCAGGCTTCCAGTTGACCGGTGTCGCGACTTGGTGCTTGGCGGTCAGCTGGACCGAGTCGAGGATCCGCAAAACCTCGTCGAAATTGCGCCCGGTGGTCATCGGGTAGGTCAGCATCGCCTTGATCTTCTTGTCGGGCCCGATCACGAAGACCGAGCGCACCGTCGCGTTCGCCGCTGGCGTCCGCCCGGCCGCGGTATCGCCGGAATCGGCCGGCAGCATATCGTAGAGCTTTGCCACCTTCAGCTCGGGATCGCCGATCATCGGATAGGTGACGCGATGACCCTGCGTCTCCTCGATATCCTTCGACCAGCGCGTGTGGTCGCCGACCGGATCGACGCTGAGCCCGATGATCTTGCAGTTGCGCTTCTCGAATTCGGGGTTGAGACCGGCCATGTAGCCGAGTTCGGTGGTGCAGACCGGGGTGAAATCTTTCGGATGCGAGAACAGGATCGCCCAGCCATTGCCGATCCAGTCATGGAAATCGATCGTCCCGTGCGTTGTCTCGGCCGTAAAATTGGGCGCCTCGTCGTTGATGCGCAGCGACATGGTCCACCTCCCGTGTGCCATTTAACCCGTGACGAGAGCTGCCGCGGCAACGGCAGTTGCCTCTTGGACCGGCAGCACGATCCGCGCGAGCGGCCCGTCTCAAAGATGGTTGGACCGACAGCCGACGCAAGTGAGCCCACGTGATTGTCCGTGGGCTGCCCATGCTTACTCAGCCGCCTCCTGTTGCGTCGTCGGAGGACGCCAGCGCAGCACTGGCTTGCGCGCTGCCCCGGTCTCGTCGAGGCGGCGGCGCGGGGTGAGCTGCGGGGCGGCCCGGAATGATTCGGCGTCGCCGCCCCCGGTCTTGATGGACTGGGCGCGCTCGGCGAGCCCGCGTAAGACGGCGGCGAACTGGTCGAGGCCGGCCTTGCTCTCGGTCTCGGTCGGTTCGATCAGCAAGGCACCGTGCACGACCAGCGGGAAATACATCGTCATCGGGTGAAAGCCCTCGTCGATCATTGCCTTGGCGAAATCGAGTGTGGTCACGCCGGTGTCCTTCAGGAACCGATCGTCGAACAGGACCTCGTGCATGCAAATCCCCGGAAAAGCGAGGCTCAGCGCATCGGCAAGCCTAACGCGCAGGTAATTGGCGTTGAGCACGGCGTCCTCGGCGACCTGGCGCAGCCCGTCGCTGCCATGGCTCATCATGTAGGCGAGCGCGCGGACGAACATGCCCATCTGGCCGTGGAAGCCCTTGAGCCGGCCGATCGTCTGCGCTGCCGGACCTTCGGCGTGCTCGACCAGCGCACAGCCATCGGCACCATGGACAACCCACGGCAAGGGCGCGTGCGGGGCCAGCTCCGCCGCCAGCGCCACCGGGCCGCTGCCCGGTCCACCGCCGCCATGCGGGGTCGAAAAAGTCTTGTGCAGGTTCAAATGCAGCGCGTCGATGCCGAGCTCGGCCGGCACCACCCGCCCGACGATCGCGTTGAAATTGGCGCCGTCGCAGTAGAAAAAGGCCCCTGCCCGATGCACCGCCGCGGCGATATCGAGGATCTCGTCCTCGAACAGGCCGCAGGTATTGGGGTTGGTCAGCATCAATGCCGCGACATCGCCGCCGAGCTTTGCCTTCAACGCGGCGAGATCGACCCGGCCGCGCGAGTTGGCAGGGATCGCCTCGACCGTGTAGCCACAGGCCGCCGCGGTTGCCGGATTGGTGCCGTGCGCCGATTCCGGCACCAAGATGCGGCGGCGGCGGTCGCCGCGCGCTTCGAGCGCGGCGCGAATGGTCATGATGCCGCACAGCTCGCCATGCGCCCCGGCCGCCGGCGACAGGGCAATCGCCGGCATGCCGGTCAGTGTCTTGAGCCAATGGGCGAGCGTGTCGATCAGTTCGAGCGCGCCCTGCACCGTGGCCGCCGGCTGCAGCGGGTGAACGTCGGCAAAGCCCGGCAACCGCGCCATCTTCTCGTTGAGGCGCGGGTTGTGCTTCATCGTGCAGGAGCCAAGCGGATAAATCCCGGTGTCGATCGCGTAATTCTTCTGCGAGAGCCGGGTATAGTGGCGCACCACCTGCGGCTCGCTGAGCCCGGGCAGTCCGATGGGCACGCGCCGTTCGAGACCGCCGAGGCGGGAACGGCATGACGGCGGTTCCGGCAGGTCGACGCCGCAATGCCCGGCCGAATCCTGCTCGAAGATCAGCTTCTCTTCGATCTGCAATCCGCGATTGCCGCTGATCGTGTCGAGTTCGGCGACCTCGCCGACCTCTCGGGGCGCGCTCAGGGCCTGGCTCCACTCGTTCATCGCAGCATCTCCGCGAGCCCCGCTTCGAGGCGGTCGATGTCGTCGGTCGTCACCGTCTCAGTCGCCGCCACGAGCAATAGGTCGGCGAGGTCCGGCCGGTCCGGGTAGAACCGACTGACCGGCACGCCGGCGAGGATGCCGCTGGTTGCGAGCGCATCGACGACCGCCGCCGCCGGCTTCGGCAAGCGCAGCGCGAATTCGTTGAAGAAGCCGTCATTCACCACATGCACGCCGGGGATGGTCGCGAGCCGTTCGGCGGTCGCAACCGCGGTCGCGTGGTTGAGCCGGGCCAGGCGCGTGAGGCCGGCCTCCCCGAGCAGCGACAGATGAATCGTGAAGGCGAGAGCGCACAGCCCGGCGTTGGTGCAGATGTTGCTGGTCGCCTTCTCGCGCCGGATATGCTGCTCTCGGGTGGATAGGGTCAGGACCCAGCCTCGCCGCCCGTCGGCGTCGACGGTCTGGCCGACCAGTCGACCCGGCATTTGCCGAACGAATTGCTCGCGGGTCGCAAACAGGCCGACATGTGGCCCGCCGAAATTCAGCGCGTTGCCAAAGCTCTGGCCCTCGGCGGCGACGATGTCGGCGCCCATCTCGCCCGGCGGCCAGATGGCGCCGAGAGACAAAAACTCGGTCACGATGACGACAAGCAGCGCGCCTTTCTGATGACAGATTTGCGCGAGCGCCGAATAGTCGCGGATCTCGCCGAAGAAATCCGGGTTCTGCACGACGACGCACGAGGTGTCGCTGTCGATCAGGGCGACGAGGTCTTCGCCGCCATCCGGCGCGGGATCTTGCGCGCGGAGTTCGTTCCCGGCGAACCGTGCATAGGTTTCGCAGACGGCGCGGTAATGCGGGTGCAGCCCGCCTGACAGCACCGCCTTGTTGCGGCGCGTGACCCGGTCGGCCATGGCGACGGCCTCGGCGCAGGCGGTCGCGCCGTCGTACATCGAGGCGTTCGCCACCTCCATCCCGGTCAGCAGCGCGACCTGGGTCTGGAATTCGAACAGGTACTGCAGGGTGCCCTGCGCCAGCTCGGGCTGGTAGGGCGTGTAGGAGGTCAGGAACTCGCCGCGCTGGATCAGATGATCGACCGCCGCCGGCACATGATGGCGGTACACACCGCCGCCGAGGAAGCACGGCACCGAACCGGCGACCACATTCTTTGCCGCCATAGCGGCAAGCCGCCGCTCGACCTCAAGCTCGCCCATCGCTCGCGGCAGGTCGAGAAGCCCCTCATGCCGCGCCGCCGGCGGCACGTCGGCGAACAGCGCGTCGATCGACCCGACCGCGATCGCCGCCAGCATCTCTTGCCGGTCCGCCTCGGTCAGCGGCAGGTAGCGCATCAGTGCTGCTCCGCCACGAGGGCCGCGTAAGCCGCTTCGTCCATCAGTCCGTCGAGCTGCCTGGCATCGGCGAGCTTGATCTTGACGAACCAGCCCTCGCCCATCGCGTCGGCGTTGACCTTGGCCGGGTCGGCGACGATCGCATCATTAATCGCAACGATCTCGCCCGAGACCGGGGCATAGACCTCGCTCGCCGCCTTGGCCGATTCCACCACCGCCGCCTCCTTGCCCTGCTCGACCTGTCGGCCGAGCTCGGGCAATTCGACATAAACGACATCGCCCAGCTGCGACTGGGCGTAATCGGTAATCCCGATCACGACGATGTCGCCTTCTTGGCGAACCCATTCATGGTCCTTGGTGTATCGGATCGCGGTCATCGATAGCTCCTCGGAAAAGGGGATGCGAAGTCAGCCGCGGTAATAGCGGGTCGGGACAAACGGCAGGGGCGCGACATGGGCTGGCCGCGGCACGTCGCGCACGACGAGCGCCAGCGCGGTGCCCTCGGTGGCGTGGGTGGGATCGACATAGCCCATCGCGATCGGGGAGCCGACGGTCGGGCCGAAGCCGCCGCTGGTAATACGGCCGATCTCCCGGCCAGCATCATCGAGGATTGCAGCGCCCTCGCGCGCCGGGGCGCGGCCGTCGGGCCGCATGCCAACGCGCCTTCGGCTCGGGCCTTCCACGAGCTGAGCTAATACGATCTCGGCGCCGGGGAAACCGCCTTCGGCACGGCGGCGCTTGCCGATCGTCCAGGCGAGGCCAGCCTCGATTGGAGTCGTCGTCTCGTCGATGTCGTGGCCGTAGAGGCACAGGCCGGCTTCGAGACGAAGCGTGTCGCGGGCGCCAAGCCCGATCGGCGCGACTTCCGGCTCGGCGAGCAACCGCTCTGCCAGGCCGATCGCATCCTCCGCAGCCATCGAAATTTCGAAACCGTCCTCGCCGGTATAGCCCGAGCGGGTGACAAAACAGAGGATGCCGGCAAGCGAAACCTCGGTCGCGCTCATGAAAGCAGTGCGGTCGATCCCCGCAGCGAAGCGCGCCAGCACCGCCGCGGCCGATGGGCCCTGCAACGCCAGCAATGCCCGATCAAAGCGCGGGTCGATCGACGCCGTCTTGTCGAGCCGCGCCCGGAGATGCGCGAGATCGGCTTCCTTGCCGGCTGCATTGACGACCAGCATCAAGCCGTCGCCAGATCCATTTGGGACCCGGGTCACCATCAAATCGTCGAGAATGCCGCCCCTCTCGTTGAGCAGCAGCGTGTAGCGCATGCGCCCCGGGGCGAGTGCTTGCAGATCGCCGGGGACGAGCGCCTCCAGTGCCTGCACGGCATTCACGCCGCGAAGCCGGATCTGTCCCATATGCGAGACATCGAAGAGGCCGGCCTTGGCCCGGGTATGCAGGTGTTCGGCGATGATGCCGGTCGGGTACTGCACCGGCATGTCGTAGCCGGCGAAACCGACCATACGGGCACCGAGCCGCAGATGCAGCTCATGCAGTGGCGTGTGCCGGAGCGGCGCCGATTCGGCTGCTAGAGTCACGGGCGCACCTCCGGCTTAGCGGACGCGACCCGCGTCCGGGAGATGCCCCCTCTGTCGTGGACCCTGAGAGATTCACCGCCGCCTGTCGGACTACCCCGACCGGGCCGCGGCTTACTCCTTCGGTGAGCGGCCCGGTACTACAACCCGACCCGCCGCTTTCCAGAGCGCCCTTACACCCGCAGTCCCTTTTGCCTGAGAGTTTCCGGGGCGGTTGCTCCTTCGGCGCCGCGCCTTATGGGGCGCGACCTCTCCTGCGGGCGTGCATACGGCGGTGCCTTCTTATCATCGCCGGCGCCCGCGGGCTAGCCGTTAACGAGCCGCCGGACCGTGCGCCCGATCAGCGCCCGCGGAAATGCTTGTAGAAGTCGATGGCCTCTGGCGTCTGCTGGAAGCCGACGACGATGGTGAGATCGCCCGGCGGCCGGCCGCCGAGCGGGATCGTCTCCTCGATATGATCGGTGATCCCGCCGCGTTTCGCCCCCGAAGGCAGCGACACCCGCACTGGGAAGGAGCGTTTGCTGAGGATCGCCTGGTCCGGACCGGTCACCGCGACAAAGTATTGCAGTGTCATGGCATCGGCCTGCGCCGCCGGGCCGCGCTCGCCAATGACGACGACGTCGAGCGCGGCGCGAACCGCATCCCCGGCCCGTTCGCATTTGACGGTGACCTCGCTGAGCACTCCGTAAAAGGCAACGCCCACCGGCTGGGTAGGCGCGCCCGGCGCGAACACCGCTGTTTGCGACAGGGGCCGCAGGATAGCCGCGGTCGGACAGGTCGCGACCGGCTTCGCGTCGTCGGAGGAAGAACCGAACAGCCCGCAGCCCGCCATCAAGGCGAAGGACGCCGTCGTCAGCACGGCGCGCGCATACGCCACAGCAGGCCGCCGCGGGCGACAGCTCCGATCAGGCACTTGCGTTACCGGTTCAAAGGGTGTTGTGGGTACCGTCGCAGAACGGCTTGTCGCCGGTCGCCTTGCAGCCGCAGAACCACAGCTCCTCGGACTTCGTGGCGGTGTAGAGCACCGGGCTCAGGCCGGTATCCTTGTGCGAGCCGTCGCAGAAAGGCTGGGTGTTGCTGCGGCCGCAGGCGCACCAGAAGTACCGTTTGCCTTCCTCGACCGTGAAATTATAGGGCGCTTTCTGCGCCGGGATCGGTCCGTCCATCTTTCTTCCCTGCCATCGCCCTTGCTAGTGTCCCGCCCGCATCGGCGCCGGTCTTCGGGCGGCGCGACTTTAGGCGAGGCTTGGTCGCTGCACAAGCCGATGCGATGGCGGGGACGTTGAACAGGCATGGCGGTCTATACCGAAATAGGCGACGACGAGTTGCGCGACTTCGTCGCGCTGTACGACCTTGGAGAGGTGTTGTCGTGCAAGGGGATCGCCGAAGGCGTCGAGAACTCGAACTACCTCCTTACCACCGTGCGCGGCAACTTCATCTTGACCCTGTATGAGAAGCGTGTCGCGCGCGCGGACCTGCCGTTCTTTATCGCGCTGATGGACCACCTCGCGCATAACGGCGTTGCCTGCCCGACGCCGGTGCGGGCGCGCGACGGCGAGGCCCTGCGCGAGCTGTGCGGCCGCCCGGCGGCGATCGTGACCTTCCTGAACGGAATGTGGCCGCGTCGGATCGAGCCGTTCCACTGCGCCGGGCTCGGCGGGGCGCTTGCCCGATTGCATCTCGCCGGCGCGTCTTTTCCGATGGCACGCAGCAACGATCTCGGGCCCGCGGGCTGGCGGCGATTGCACGCGGGCTGCGCCGCGCGCGCCGCAGAATTGCAGCCAGCACTTGCCACCGAGCTCGAGAAAGAGCTGCTTTTCCTTGAAAGCGCATGGCCGGGCGATCTGCCCAAGGGGGTGATCCATGCCGATTTGTTCCCGGACAATGTCTTCTTCCGCGCCCGCGAGCTGTCAGGGCTGATCGATTTCTACTTCGCCTGCACCGATTTTTTTGCCTATGACATCGCGATCTGCCTGAACGCCTGGTGTTTCGAGCCGGACCTCAGCTTCAATGTGACCAAGGCGCGTCTGCTAGTCGGGTGTTACAGTAAAATTCGGCCGCTTGACCCGGCCGAACTCGCCGCCTTGCCCCTTCTCGCGCGCGGCAGCGCGCTGCGTTTCCTGCTGACCCGGCTCTACGACTGGCTCCACCAGACCGCGGGTGCGCTGGTGCGGCCAAAGGACCCGCTGGAATTCCTGAAGAAGCTGCGGTTTCACCGCGACATCGGCGGTCCTGCCGCTTATGGAATCGATGCCTGAGAGCCTGCCCCGTGCTCCACCCGGGGTCGAGATCTTCACCGATGGCGCCTGCAGCGGAAATCCAGGACCGGGCGGCTGGGGGGCCATCCTGCGCTACGGCACGGTCGAGAAGGAGCTGGCCGGCGGCGAGCCGGAAACCACCAACAACCGCATGGAGCTGATGGCCGCGATCGCCGGGCTGGAGGCGCTGAAGCGGCCGTGCAAGGTGCGGCTCTACACCGACAGCCAATACCTGCGCGACGGCATCACGCGGTGGCTTCCCGGCTGGAAGGCGCGCGGCTGGCGCACCGCGGCGAAGACGCCGGTCAAAAATGTCGATCTGTGGCAGCGGCTGGAGCAGGCTGCCGCCGCGCACGAGATTGAATGGCACTGGGTGCGCGGCCATGCCGGCCACCCGGAGAACGAACGCGCCGACGCGCTGGCCCGAGCCGGGCTGGAAGCAGCCCGGGCGCGAGTAATTATCCCGAAGAGCTGATTTGCAGATCGAGCCTGGCAGTTCAACAGCGCAGCGTCAGTCGGAAGCTGCTGCAGCAGAATCCGGATTGCCGCGGTAGCGCCACGTCCTGCTGTTGCCGACCTGCTCGGCGACGCGACGCCCCTCGAGCTGGCCGAGCGCATGGCGGATTGAGGTGAAGGCCATCGCGACCCCCTTGTCGCGCTGCAGCGCGGTGCGTATTTCGGCCGGACGCACGGCGCGGGGGGCCATCGACTGCAAAATCTCCTCGATCATCCGCGCATTGGAGCCGCGTTGCGGCCGCCGCGCTGATGCGCCTCGGCTCGACTTTGCGGCGCGACGCGGCGACCGGGCAGCCCGGGCGGGACGCTGTGCCGCTGGTTTAGCCGCCGCCACTGGCGGCGATTTACGCGCGCGGCGCCCGCGCGTCCGGCGCTGAGGCGGCGCGGACGGCGTATCGGTTGATGCCGGTTTTGCGCTGAAATCCCGGATCGCCTGCATTGCGGCCGCGTATCCGGCTGCGAAGGCCTCGCGGCGCACGGCTTCGATTTGTTGTTGCAACTGGGTGAGAGCTGTCTGCGCCATCCCCGTTCCTCTCCCTGATAAGTCGCCTAATGATAGCACCTTTGCAACTTTAGGACTAGATCGGCCGCCGCTTGGTCATTTCAGCCGCTCCCGCGGTGGGCGGGTCTCGGTGACAAGATCGCGCAGCACCGGCTTGCCGGGCAGCGGTTCGAGCGTCATAACGCGGTCATCGCGCAGCCGCGTCGTGCAGGCGTAATCGACGGTTCCGTCGATGGCGATGGTGCATTCCTTGCACACGTTGGCGTTGATACAGCTATAGCGGATGGCGAGCGACGGATCCTGCCGGTTGCGGATCCAGATCAGCGCGTCCAGCACCGACGCGCCTTCCTCGAACGGCACCGTGAATTCCTGATAGCGCGGCGCTGTTTCGTCGGCCGTGCCGCGCCGCACGCGGAGACGGGCAATCCGCGCCGTCATCGGCTCGAGCTGACTGCGATGGTGCCGTCTGCCGCCATCGTTACCCGCTGACTGAACATCCAGGCCGGATCTGTTGCCGGGTAATCCTCGCGCTGGTGGGCGCCACGGCTTTCGCAGCGCGCCGCGGCAGCGCGCGCCACCGCCTCCGCGGCCACGAGGCTCGCCCGCAGCTCGAACCAGTCGGCGACCGCCGGGTTGAAGCAGTGGCCGGGCGCGATCGCCACTTCATCCAACCCGGCCCGCAGCTCACTGAGCCGGGCAAGCGCGCGTCCGAGACCCGCGGCGTCCCGGAACGGTCCGACCTCGACCCACATCAGCGTGCGCAGCTCCTCCAGAAGCTCCGCCGCCGAGACTTGGCCGTTACGGCCGGCCGCGAGCGAACGAACGCGCTCGACCGCCGGCGCGGCGGCGGGCGGCTGCCAGTTCCGCGATCGGCTTGCGACATACGCTGCGGCACAGCGCCCGGCATGCTCGCCGAAGACCAGCGCTTCCGGTATGGCATTTCCCGACAGTCGGTTTGCCCCATTGGCGCCGCCTGCGGCTTCGCCCGCCGCGAACAGTCCAGGCACGCGGCTCGCCATGTGCTCGCCCACGGCGATGCCGCCCATGTGATAATGCGCGATCGGGGCGACCTCGATCGGCATGCGGGTCAAATCGATGCCGTTTTGCGCCAGCTTCTCGATGACTGGCCCGAACGCGGCCTCAAGGGCAGCACGCGGCACATGCGTGAACGACAGATAGACGCCGCCATGCGGCGACCCTCGCCCAGCCGCGACCTCCTTGGTGATCGCATAGGTGGCGAGGTCGCGCGGGGTGGTGTAGCCGCTCGTTTCGTCGCTGCCGTAGCCCGGCAGGAATTCGCGGCCATTCCCGTCGAGCAGCCGGCCGCCAAGCTTATAGCGAAACGGGTCCCACATGATCGGATCCATGCCGACCAGCCGCGGCGCCAGATGCCCGATCGGGAAAAACTGGACGAATTCCATATCGACGAGTTCGGCACCCGCGGTGAGCGCCAGCGCATAGCCGTCGCCGCCCATATTGGCCGAGGCGCTGTTGCGTTGGAAAATCCGGGTCAAGCCGCCGGCCGCGATGACCACTGCCTTCGCAGCAATCGTCACCGGCTCGCCGGAAACGGCGTCAAGCGCGACGGCGCCGACGACCTCCCCGTCTGCGGTGACCGGATCGGTGACCGTCAGGTTGCTGACCCGCCGGATCGCCTCCACCCGCCCGAGCCGACGCCGCAGGGTCGCGGCGACGGCAGGGCCGGTGTTCAGGAAATCGACATAGCAGCAGCGTGGCCGCGAATGACCGGGCGCGGTGACCTGGGCGATGCGCCCATTCTCGCGGCGCGCCCAGCCGACCCGCCATTCCCCCATCTCGCGGATGCGTGCCGGCGAGTCCTCGCACAGCACGGCGGCGAGGTTCTCGTCGCAGAGGCCGCGGCCGGCGGCGAGCGTGTCTTCGAGATGCGCGGTCCAGTCGTCGAGGCATTCCTCGCCGAGCGCCGCCGCAACGGTCATCTGCGCCATGACGGTGGCGCCGCCGCGGCCGACCAGGCTCTTGTCGACCAGCAGCACCCGCTCAGCCCCCGCGTTCGCGGCGGAGAGCGCGGCGTACATCCCGGCTCCGCCGGCGCCGACGATCAGGATGTCGGTCTCGGTATGGGTCACTGCCTCGATATGGCTCACTGCGCCGATTTCATGCCTGCCCGAGCAAGCCATCGATCGGCACGGCAAGACCGGGATCGACGCTCATGCCGCTTGTCCTCGTTCCAGTCATTGCCGACGATAGCAGCGGAATTCGGAGGAGACGAGCGATGGAGATTGCCATCGTCGGCGGCGGCATTGTCGGGCTCGGCCTTGCGCTCAACCTGCACCAGCGCGGCTTGACCTGCCGCGTCTACGAGGCGGTGTCGGAAGTGAAAGAGCTCGGGGTCGGCATCACGCTCTTGCCGCATGCGATGTCGGAGCTGGCTCGGCTCGGGCTGCAGGAAATATTGGAGCCGCTTGGCATCGAGAACCAGGAAAGCTGCTTCTTCAACCGCTTCGGCCAGCTGATCTACCGCGAGCCGCGCGGCCGCTTCGCCGGCTACGCGGTGCCGGAGATCGGCATGCATCGCGGCCGGCTGCACCGGGTGCTGTACGATACGGCGCTCGATCGGCTCGGCGCCGACCGCGTCATCCCCGATCGCCGCTGCACCGGCCTGGAGCAGGACGTTGGTGGCGTGACATTGCACTTCCGCCAAACCAGCACCGGCGCGGCGCTGCCACCAATGCGGGCCGATGTCGCCATTGCCTGCGACGGGGTCAATTCGAAGATCCGCGCCCAGTTCTACCCCGAGGAGCGGCTCGTCTTCACCGGCATCAACACCTGGCGCGGCGTGACGAGGCGGCCGCCGATCCTGACCGGCCGCAGCTATATGCGCGTCGGCTCGATCCGCACCGGCAAGATCGTGATCTACCCGATCATCGACGACATCGACGCTGAGGGAAATCAGCTGATCAACTGGACGACCGAGATCGAGACCGGCGGCGAACAGCAGAACGATTGGAACAAGCCCGGCCGGGTCGAGGACTTCATTCGGATCTACGACAGCTGGCGCTTCGACTGGCTGGATGTGGCCGAACTGATCCGCCGCGCCGAGGCGATCTTCGAATACCCGATGGTCGACAAGGACCCGATCGAGCGCTGGTCGTTCGGCCGGGTCACCTTGGCTGGCGATGCGGCGCATCCAATGTACCCGCGCGGTTCCACGGGCTCGGCGCAGGGCCTGATCGATGCACGCATTCTCGCGGACAAGCTGCTAGAGGACCCCGATCCGGTAGCCGCGCTGCGCGCGTACGAGGCTGCCCGCGCCGGGCCGGCCGGCAAGGTCGTGCTGACCAACCGCACCGCACCGCCCGACTACATCAATATCAAGGTCGAGGAGCTGACCGGCGACCGTCCGTTCGACAACCTCGACGATTACATCACCCAGGATCAGCTGCGCGCGCTATCCGACCAGTACAAGCGGGTCGCCGGCTACAGTGTCGAGCAGCTGAACGGGACGTCGTGAGTGCCCCTCTCCCGCATTGCGGGAGAGGGGATAAATTCAGTGGATCTCGTCCTGCTCGCGGAAGGCCCGCCGCAGCTGCTCGATCGAGAAGCCGGGCTGCTTCGAGGCTTCGATGATGACCCGTTCGCGGCGGGTCAGCAGATCGACCGCTTCCGGGATCTTCGCGACCGCTTCGGGCGGGACCACGACCGCGCCGTGGCGGTCGGCATGAATGATGTCGTTGGCGGAGACGACCATGCCGGCGACGCTGACCGTGCCGCCGAACTCGACCAGATGCACATGCGCGTGGCTCGGCATAACGGAGCCAGCCAGCACAAAGAAACCTTCCGCCATCGCGTCGAGGTCGCGCACCGAGCCGTCGGTGATCACGCCGACGCATCCCAAGCCCTTGTGCACATGCGTCTGCACCTCGCCCCAGAAGGCGCCAAAGCCGGTGTCAGGGGCGTCGATGTCCTGGATCACCGAGAGGCTCGGCAACGGCTTCTCAGCGATGTGCTCGTAATAGCCGAGGCGGATGCGGGTCGCGCTGTCGCGGTCGCGCGGATGCGGCTCGCGCGAGCGGATCAGCGCGGTGCGGGCGAAGCCGACCACCGGCTTCATCTCGGAAAACGGCGCGACCAGCGGCCGGCGGGTAAAGCCGATGGCGCGGCGCGCCGGCGCGACGATTTCGAGCGCGTTGCAGATCGTCGGGGTGTCCCAGGCGCGCAGGGCTTCGAGGCTCTTGGCATCGGGCAGGTTGGGCATCAGGGGTCTCCGGCCGGTCGAGGTTGAGCGCTCGCTTTATGGAGAATGCCGGCCGGCCGCAAGGTTCTTTTCCGCTTGCGCGGTTTCGCGCATCATCCGCGCAGAATTCCCGGAGGCGCAGATGAGCTACACGGTCAGCCATTTCGAAATTCGCGCGCGCGATCCCGCGGCGCTGGCGAAATTCTATACCGAGGTATTGGGCTTCATCGTCAGCGACCGCGGCGTCCTCGACCGCGGCCCGGCGAAAGGCCGCGAGCTGATCTTCCTCAGCCATAGCCCGGAAGAGCATCACCAGATCGTGCTGATCCCGACCGAGGCGAGCGCCCCCGGCAGCGGCATCGGCCATGTCGCGTTCCGCGTCGACAGCCTCGACGAGGTCCGCCGCGTCTACGAAAAGGTTCGCCAGCTGCCGCACGCCAAGCCCGAGCCGGTTTCGCACGCCAACACCTGGTCGGTCTATTTCCGCGATCCCGAAGACAACCGCATCGAGGTGTTCACGCAGACGCCCTGGCACGCCACGCAGCCGTGCCGGTTCGATGTCGATTACGGTTTGTCGGATGTGAAGTTGAAAGAGACGACGCTCGCGAGTGCACGCAGCCTTGATGGCTTTGCCAGCACCGAGGCGTGGCAGGAAGCGTTCACACGCCGTTTCGAGGACGCCGGGGTAAAATAAGCGCCGGCACACCGATCGCCAGTCGCTGTTCCGGCGGCTAAATCAGCCGCCGGCGCCGCCGGCTATCGCCAGGCTGAGCGGCAGCGCCGCCAGAACGAGCGTCACCACGATCGCCAGGACGCGTTCGCCCCGGCTCCACTTATTCCAGTCGGCAACCCAATCACGCACAGACGAGCACTCCCGGATTCAAACCCCCTGGCCTCCTCGATTGATACAGGCGCGGCTGTGAACCACTGGTTAATCCGGCACGCAGCACGGAGTGTCATTGCCTTGTCGTCCGCCGGCGGCTCGGTCATGATTGTCGGGCAGATTGTCGCACCCCAACCCGATCACGAGGGAGGCCTGCCGTGCCGAGCTACGTCATGCTGGCCAATTGGACCGATCAGGGCGCCCGCCAGGTCAAGGAATCCCCCAAACGGCTGGATGCCGCGAAACGGGCGCTTATCGAAATGGGCGGCGAGTTCAAGTCGGTGTACATGACGATGGGCGATTACGACCTGATCGTCGTCTACGAGGCGCCCGATGACGCGGTGGCCGCGCGCTTCACTCTGTTGCTGGCGCAGTTGGGATCGGTGCGCACGAAAACGTTGAAAGCGTTCCCGGAAGCCGCTTATCGCGAGATCATCCACTCGCTCCGCTGAACCGAAGCGGCGAGTGTGCCCAGTTGATTGAACGTCACCCCGCGGAAGCGGGGGTCCAGGGCAGGCGACGCAGCCCTAAAGCTCCTGGATTCCCGCTTTCGCCGGAATGACGCTTGGGAGGGGAAGGGGATGAGCGCGAAGACCCGGCGGTTGCGCGAGCTGATCGCGTCAGGCGAGTTTCTTTACATGCCTTCGGCGGCGACCCCGCTCGAAGGCCGCATCGCCGAGGCCGCGGGCACCCCGCTCGTTTATACCGGCGGCTATGTCACCGGCGCCTCGCGCGCAATTACCGAGCCGCTGCTGACGATGGACGAGCAGGTACGGGTCGCCGGCGAGGTGGCGCGCGCGGTTTCCGTGCCGCTGATCGCCGATGCGGGCGCCGGCTTCGGCGAGCCGCTGCACACGATGCGCACGGTGCGCGAATTCGCCGCCGCCGGGGTCGCCGGCATTCACATCGAGGATCAGCTCTACCCAAAGCGGGCGCATTATCACGGCTATCAGGTGCATGCGGTCCCGCTCGGCGATTTTGTCGCCAAGATCAGATATGCCTGCCGGCAGCGCGACGAGACCGATCCCGATTTCGTGATCATCGCCCGCTCCGATACCTGCCGCGAATTCGGTCTCGACGAGGCGATGCTGCGGGTCAACGCCGCGGCCGAGGCCGGCGCCGATATGGGGCTCGTGTTTCCGCGCAATCGCGAGGAGGCCGAGGCCGCCCCGCGCCTCTCCTCGGTGCCGCTCGTCTGGGTGCAAAGCCGCGGCAATCGCGACGGGCGGCCGATCCTCCCGCTCGACGAATTGAAGGAGATGGGCTACCGCGGCTGCATCGACGCGCAGCTGATGCTCGGCGCCGCCGTGCATTTCGTGAAGCGCGCCGTGCACGAGATGGTCGAGACCGGGATCTATACTGGCCTGAGCGAGGCCGAATTTACCGCGCTGCGCAAGGAGATCGAGGATCTGATCGGGCTCGACGCCTATTACCGGATCGAGGCCGAAACCGTCGAGCCGTCCTCCGTGGTGCGCTGACCCCGTTCAAAGCAGCTGGCCGCCATCGACCGAGATTGTCTGGCCGGTGACCCAGCTGGCGAGCGGCGAAGCGAGGAAGGTCGCCACCCGCGCCACCTCCTCGGGCCGGCCGAGCCGCCCGAACGGGATGCTGCGCAGGATCGAGTTGTAAAGCTGCGGGTTGTCGGTCTTGCGCCGCTCCCAGCTGCCGCCCGGAAACTCGATCGAGCCGGGCGCGATGCAGTTGACGCGGATGCCCTTCTTGGCCAGCAGCGCGGCCTCGCTGAGGGTGTATTCGATGATCGCCGCCTTGACCGCACCATAGGGTGGTGTGCGCGCCGAAGCGGCGAGACCCGAGATCGACGAGATGTTGATGATCGCACCCGCTCCGGACTGCTCCAAGAATGGCCGCGCCGCGCGGGTTGCCCGGACGGTGCCCAGCAGATCCACATTGATGCTGGCCGCCCAGCCGGCTTCGTCATGGCTGGTGCCGAAACCGGACGCGTTGTTGACCAGGATGTCGATTCCGCCGAGCGCCGCGGCGGAATCGGCGATGTAGCGCTCCACCGCCGCTGCATCGGCCAGATCGCAGACTGCCGTGTGCGCCTTGACCCCGTGTGCGGCTATCTCGTCTCGGACCCGATCGAGCGTCTCGGCGCCGCGCGCGCAGATCGAGACGGCCGCGCCCGCCTCGGCGCAGGCGAGCGCGATCGCCCGCCCGATGCCGCGGCTGCCGCCGGTCACGACCGCGCGCTTTCCGGAAAGATCGATATTCATGGCGCCAGCACCGCTCGTTTCGTCGTGATGGATGTCCAATGTTGCTTGGCCTCGTGCCGCGACGCCAGCGTTTCGAACGGTCCCGTTGCGTTTCGGTCGGCTGCCGTTAATCTCGGCGCCATTGTGATCGCGAGGCAGCGGTGTCGATAGAAGCGGAACAAGGCGCACGGGTTCGCCTGCGCGGGCATGGCGGCCGCCCGTCGCGGCTGGAATCGGCGCGGCTTTCCGACCGCATCCTCGACGTGGCGACGGTATTGTTTCTGGGCGACGGCTTCGGCGCCACCAGCATCGAGGCGGTGGCAAAGCGCGCCGGCATCTCGAAACGCACCTTCTATCACCGCTTCAGCGGCAAGGAGATGTTGTTCGAGGCGGTGGTGCGCCGGATGATCGAACGCTGGATGCCGCCGTTCGATGCCGCGTTGCTCGAAGCGCCGAGCCTGGCGGCTGCATTGCGGCGCTCGGCCGAGCATATCCTGAAGGTAGCCCTGACCCCGGAGGCGCTCGCGCTGCATCGCATGGTCATCGCCGAGGCAAGGCGGTTTCCCGGTCTCGCCCGCATCATGCACGAGCTCGGCTCTGCGGCCGGCATCGAGCGCATCGCGCGCGAGTTCGACCGGCGTATTGCCATCGGCGAAATCAGATCGATCGATAGCCGTTTCGTCGCCGAGGAGTTCATTCTGATGGTGGTCACCGGACCGCAACGGCGCGCGCTGGGACTCGGTACTCCGCTCGGCTCAGCCGAGCTCGACCGCTGGATTGCCGATACGGTGACGCTCTTTCTCGAAGGTTGCCGGTCGCGGTGAGACAAATCGGTCGAGCGGGAATAATGACCGCGACCAGGCGTTTCCGGGGCGGCTTCCCGACGGCAGCCGCGCCCCCTATCGGCCCGAACGTGCGTAATTCGCGAAACACTCTCATCTGGAAGGAAAAACCATGTCGTATGTGATCGATCGGAGGAGCCGCGTCGCGGCTGCGGTGGGGCTCGTGGGCGGCGTGCTCCTGTTGGCGCACACTGCGGCGCAGGCGCGCAGCCCGGCCGAGGTGCCGGAGCCGCTGCTGGCGCAAGCACCAGGCACGCCGGGACCGGGCGCCGCCCCCTCCCCGCGCCCGGGCGCCGCTCCGCAAGTGCGGCAACCTGCAGCACCGCAACCTGGTTCGCGCGACCAGGATATCCAGCGCCAGATCGACGATTTGAAGAAGCAGATGCAGATCACGCCGAACCAGGAGCAGCAGTTCAACGCATTTGCCGAGGTCATGCGCAGCAACGCCAAGGCAATGGATTCGACGATGCAGCAGCAAGGCCAGAACCCGCCTAAGAACGCGGTCGACGGGCTGAAGGCTGTCGAACGATTGGCCGAGACGCAACTGGACGGGTTGAAGCGGCTCGTCCCCGCCTTCCAGTCGCTGTACGACTCCCTCTCCGACCAACAGAAGAAGACCGCGGACTCGATCTTCGGCCACAGTTCTCAGGGCGGCGGCCAGGCTCCCGCTCGCCCGCGAGGCTAACCGGCTCGAGCCGGAGCTGGTTCTCCCGGGCGGGAGAGGTCTTCCCGTCTTCTTGCCCTTTGCGCGCATTGCAGAGTATCCGTACCACCGTTGATTTATCGGTTTCCGCGCTTTCCGACAATTTGCCGAACGATCTCCAATCTCCTGGGGATCTTTTCCCGCTGTGAGACGTACACAGACGCGGGCAGTCGCCCGTTAGTTTTGGTGTATCCATAGGGGAATCAAGCGATGTCGACGCGGATCCATTTGGCCGCCGGCGCATGTCTTGCGCTGATCACGGCCATGTTCGCCGCTGATGCGCGAGCCCAGGTGATTTACTTTGGCGGCGAAGCCGGCTGGTCGAATCTCGAGGACCAGAAGGACCGGTTCAATGTCGCGCACGCGCCGAACGTCAAGACCCGGTACGATTCCGGTTTCGCTGTGGGCGCCCGCGTCGGCTATGAGTGGGGACCGTGGCGGTTCGAGGAAGAATACGCTTACCGCAGCAACGACCTGAACGGCTTTACTGTCGGTAGCGCCAACGTCGGCGGGGTGAATGGCAGTCGCCAGAGCCACGCGATCATGACCAACGTCCTCTACGACATCAATCTCGCCGGGTTCGGATGGAACCTCGGGGTGCCGGTGACGCCGCATATCGGCGCCGGTATCGGCGCCGTCGACGTGATCGACCATGTCAGCGTCCCGGGTGCCGGCCGCGTTCTGAACGACGACAACTGGCAGTTCGGGTACCAGGCAATCGCCGGTCTACGGTACAACTT